>Ga0307986_10001235_pt1 | contig 18661 bp, 21 predicted proteins | sample EllFjometageno82_FD_203170 | JGI IMG/M metagenome (GOLD analysis project Ga0307986, IMG submission 203170) | Marine microbial communities from Ellis Fjord, Antarctic Ocean - #82 | ecosystem: Environmental > Aquatic > Marine > Unclassified | place: Southern Ocean | collected 2014-10-09
TGGTCCTTTAACTTATAAAGCTGAACAATCAAAAAAAGTTTGGTTTTGTACTTGCAAACAAACTAATGATCAGCCACTATGTGATGGATCACATAACGCTAAGTAAAAAAATAATATGAAACAGTTTGATAATAAAATTAATAAAATTTTTTTAAGCTTAGAATTTTTAGCTCCTTGGCTAATAAGATTTGGATTAGGAATTGCTTTTGCTTTACATGGGTTAGGTAAATTCCCTTTACCGCCAGAAGGTTTATCTAACTTCCTAGGATCGTCTTTAGCTTCGTTTGTTGCTATTTCAGAGTTAGGAGCGGGATTAATTTTAATTATTGGAGGTTTTATAAAAGGGCCTGCTGGTAATCTAGCTACAAGGTTTGCTGGTGGAACAATTGTAGTAATAATGATTAGTGCTTTATCTTTAGCTCATAGAGATTGGTTTATTACAACAAAACTATTTACTAGTGAGCAAATATTTCTTCTTTTAATTGGATTGTATTTTTTGTTAAGAGGAAATCGTTAGTAGTATATAATCTCCTTAATGAAAGACGTTAAAGCTATCGTGTTCGACGCTTATGGGACTTTATTTAACGTCAATTCAGCTGCTGAAAAATGTAAAGATAAAATTGGAGATAAGTGGGAAGGTTTTGCTAATTTTTGGCGTACAACTCAACTGGAATATACTTGGCTAAGAAGTTTAATGAAAAGACATAAAGACTTCTGGCAAGTTACTGAGGACAGTCTAGACAAATCAATGAAAGCTTTTAAGGTTGATAACTCTATGAAAAATGAGTTACTAAATTTATATAAAGTTCTATCTCCCTACCCTGAAATTAAGGAAGTTTTAAAAAAATTAAAAGAAAAAGAATACAAACTTGCTATTCTTTCAAACGGAACCCCTGCTCTCTTAAATGAATTAGTAAAAAGTAATAATTTAGAAAATATATTTGATGATATCTTTTCTATAGAAGAAGTTGGAATTTACAAACCAGATTCAAAAGTTTACGATATGCCTGTAAAAAAGTACCAAATCAAAGCTGATAAGGTAGCTTTTCTAAGTGCAAATACTTGGGATGTATCAGGTGGTGGAAATTATGGTTATAACGCTATTTGGGTAAATAGAAATGATAATATTTTTGACAACCTTGATTATAAGCCAAAAAATGAAATCAATAATTTAACGCAGTTACTTCATATAGTTTAATTGTTAGAATTTAGAATGACACAAATTGAAGTTAAAAAAATAATAAAAGCCCTGAATGCATCAGACGGTGCAGGTGTTAAATTAAAAAGAAGTATTGGCACACCTGAGGCTGATTATATTGACCCCTTTTTAATGTTAGATGAGTTTGGTTCTGAAAATAAGGATGACTATCTAGCAGGTTTTCCTCCCCATCCCCATAGAGGAATAGAAACAGTTACTTATATGTTGAATGGTGAATTTGAACATGAAGACAGTACTGGAGCAAAAGGTATAATGACCGCAGGAGATGTTCAATGGATGAAAACTGGTAGAGGAATTATTCACTCTGAAATGCCCGCAATGTCTGAGGGTAAATTATTAGGTTTTCAACTTTGGATTAATATGCCGGCAAAATCAAAAATGAATAAACCTGAATATTTGTACATTAAAAATAATCAACTTGGTGTTCATGAAGATGCTGAAAAAATAGTTAAAGTTATAGCCGGAAAATTTGAAAAAGCAGAAGGTCCTGAAAAAGGTCATAACATTGAGCCAATTTATTTTCATGTAATGTTAGAAGAGGGTAAAGAATTTAAATGTGATGTTCCAAGTGGTCATAATTCTTTCATTTATTTATTAGCTGGCGATTTATCTATTGGGAAAAACAAACATCAAAAAACAAGTAATTCTAATCTAATACTATTAGACAGAGGTGATGAATTGATAGTAAAAGCTAATAAGAAAAGTGAGTTTTTGTTTATAGCAGGTAAACCAATTGGAGAGCCTATAGCAAGAGGAGGACCTTTCGTTATGAACACTAAAGCAGAAATTCTTCAAGCAGTTCAAGATTATCACAACGGTACATTTGCAAAATATTAATGACTAAAGCAATTATAATTCAAAAACCCGGTGGACCAGAAGTTTTAGAGATTACAGATATTAAACTGAAAGCTCTAGGATCTGATCAAATAAAAGTAAAAAATATTGCTATAGGTCTGAACTACATAGACACATATCATCGTTCAGGTTTGTATCCTGTTCCACTTCCAAGCGGAATAGGTCTCGAAGGTGCTGGAATAATTACGGAAGTAGGGTCTAGCGTTAGTGAATTAAGTGTTGGAGATAATGTTGCTTATGCAGGTGGTTCTCCTAGCGCATATGCTGAAGAGAGAATATTGCCCGCTCAAATAGCAGTAAAAATTCCAGATGGTATTTCTCATAAAGTAGCAGCATGTATAATGACTAAAGGTTTAACTTCGCATTACCTTTTGTGTAAAACTTATAAGTTAAATTCAAGTGACATCGTTCTTTTTCATGCTGCAGCAGGAGGTGTTGGTCAAGTTTTTTCTCAATGGGCAAAAGGAATTGGATGTAAATTAATTGGTACAGTTGGATCAGATGACAAGATTGGTATTGCTAAAGAAAATGGCTGCGATCATGTAATTAATTATACAAGTCAAGATTTTGTTAAAGAAGTAAAAAAAATTACCAATGGAGCTGGTGTATCAGTTGTTTACGATGGGGTTGGTAAAAATACTTTTCAAGGTTCTGTAGACTGTTTAAAACCAAGAGGAACTATGGTTTCCTTTGGTAATGCATCAGGTCCGTTAGATCCGTTAAATGTACCAAAAGATATTCAGTCAAAAAGTTTGTTTTTTACTAGACCAACAATGAAAGATTATTACACAACAAGAGATGAAGTGGTTGAAGGTGCAGAAGAATTATTTAAGCAATTTAAATTTGGAAAAATTAAAATAAAAATATTTAAAGAATATGCTTTAGTAGAAGCTAAACAAGCTCACTTAGACTTAGAATCTAGAAAAATTAACGGTCCAGCCATACTAATACCTTAATGTCAAAAATAATAGTTTCACCATGTATCAGTATTTGTAAAACTGATCCTGTAACAGGCTATTGTTATGGTTGTGCTCGTACAGAAGAAGAGAAAAAAAAATGGAAAGATGAGAATGTGGGTGATGAATGGAAATCAGAAAATTTAGAGTTAATCACCTCAAGAATGGAAGGTTGGCAATTAGAAACTTTTAAGGAATCTTACAGTCATAAAGTGAGTAATGGAATATCTTTATTTAAAAAAAACCTTTTAGAAAAGAATAAATTATAAATCTTTTTTCATAGAGTCCATATCGCTCAAGTGATATTTTAGTGCCTGATTAGAAAGTCTTATTTCTTGTAAAAATAAAAAAATTGAAATTATCATACACACACAACATCCAGCAAAAATTATTCTGGCTGTTTGTAAACTTCCTAGATAGAGCATTAAAACTGTAGACATATTGAAAAGAAACCCGAAGGCAGCGAAACCCATTGTATATTTCAATATATTGGTTCTTTTGTTCAAAACATGTAACTGCTTTTCCCATGCAGGAGGAGTACGTTTTTCAAACATATACTGATCATGTATTTTTCTAATTAAACTACTTAAAGTGTGGAATCTATTACTGTACATGGTCATCATTAGAGGTATTGCTGGGAACATTAATGCTGCTACTGTGTAATCTATATCCATATCGAATCAAATTGATTATGTAGATAGTGTTTGGTATTTACAAGTAATTATTCACCAATGAATCATTTTAAAATATTTATAAATCTTACAAGATTAAATAAACCGATAGGTATTATGCTTCTTTTTTGGCCTTGTACTTGGGGACTTGCTTACGCACACAGTGTAGAAAATAATCTAAATCAATTTTTATATTATTTTTTTTTATTTTTTTTAGGTTCTGTTTTGATGAGAAGTGCTGGTTGCATTGTTAATGACGTGGTAGACAAGGACATAGATAAAAAAGTTCAAAGAACTAAAAATAGACCTCTTGCTTGTGGTTTAGTTTCTGTAAAATTAGCTCTAGCTTATACTGCAATTCTTTGTGGTGTTGCTTTTCTGATTTTAATTCAATTCAACTTATTAACGATTAGCTTGGGTGTTGTTTCTATGATTTTAGCATTTACCTATCCATTTATGAAAAGAATTACTTATTGGCCTCAACTTTTTTTAGGTCTAACTTTTAATTGGGGTATCGTTATGGCCTGGGCAGCTATGACCAACAGTATTTCTAGTGAAATTATTACATTATATGCGGCAGCCATATTTTGGACATTGGGATATGACACTATTTATGGCGCTCAAGACATAGTAGATGATGAAATAATTGGCGTAAAATCAACATCTATCAAGTTTAAGAAAAATATAAAATTTTTTGTAAGCATTTGTTATTTTGTAAGTTCTGTACTAATAGTTTGCTTGTTTTATAATAATTTTGGTTTAGACAATTTTACAATTTTAATAACAACTTTTATCTTAAGTCTGGTTTATCAAATAATGAAATTTAAAAAAACAAATCCAAAAAAATGTTTACAAGCTTTTAGGTTCAATAATATTTCTGGTTTTTTGTTGTTTTTTGCGATTTTTTTAATTAACTAAAATTATGGATTTAAAAGAATTAAAAATTATACTTAAACGTTTATATAGAGAACACGTTAAATACTATTTAAAAAGATTATTACTTTCTGTGCTACTCTCATTAATTGTGGCTGGTAGTACTTCTGCTATTGCCTGGCTACTTGACCCGGCTGTAAAAAAAATTTTTATTGATAAGGATGAAACTTTAACTTGGTTAATACCTATCTGGATTATCATGGCATTTTCTTCAAAGGGTATTTCTCTTTATTATGCTAGAATAAATGTAATCAAAGTTGGTAATAGAATTGCAGGAGAATTACAAAAAAAAATTTCTAATACTATATTGAGTACAGATGTTCAGACATTAGATAATAGACATTCAGGAAAATATATATCTAATATAATGTTTGATTGTGCTTCAGTTCAAAATCTCGTGAGTACTGGTGTGCTTAATATAATGAAAGATAGTTTTTCATTAATCGCATTAGTTTCTTTAATGTTCTACCAAAACTGGAAATTAGCTTCATTTGCAATATTTATGATGCCTTTAGCTATAATTTTTGCAAAAAGTTTAGGTAAAAGACTTGGTAAAGTCCAAGGTGAAGCTGGTGAATTATCTGGAGATTTAACCACCTTTCTTTCTGAGATTTTTAAAGCTTCTAAAATGATTAGAATTTATCAAAGAGAAAAAAAGGAAAATAATAATGCTAAAAATATTATTGAAAAGCTTGTAGATAAAAATATAAAAATTGGAAGTGTAACAGTAAGAGCTACGCCTATTATGGAAACTCTAACAGGTTTTATGATAGCAGGTTTTATTTTTTATGCTGGGACATTAATAAACGCTGGAGAGTTAGAGGTTAATAATTTTTTCTCTTTTTTAGTTGCGATGATGCTTGCTTACCAACCAATTAGGTCACTAGCTACAATCAATATGGCTATTTATCAGGGTTGTGCTGCTGCAAAAAGAATTTTTTCAGTAATAGATGCACCAATTACAGTAAGACAAGACGATAGTCTACCTGATTTAGAAATTAAAAAATCTAATATCAAATTTGAAAATATAAGTTTTCATTACTTAAATACTAAAGAAAAAGCAGTTACAAATGTAAATATGGATATCCAAGGAGGATCTATTACTGCTTTTGTTGGCCAAAGTGGTGCTGGAAAAAGTACAATAATTAATCTATTACCAAGATTTTATGAACCTCAGACAGGAAGAGTTTTAATAGATGGTCAAAATATTCATGCAGTGTCGCTGCGTTCGCTAAGAAAAAATATTTCTTTAGTTAGTCAAGATGTGATTCTATTTGATGACACTATTAGTGCTAACATTGCTTATGCCGATTCTAAGGCCTCTCATGATGAAATAGTAGAAGCATGCGAATTTGCAGCTGCAGACGAATTTATTGACAAACTACCAAATAAATATGAAACATTTGTTGGTGAAAATGGAGTGAGGCTATCAGGGGGACAAAAACAAAGAATATCAATTGCAAGAGCAATTTTAAAAAAATCCCCTATTATTCTTCTTGATGAAGCAACATCATCTCTAGATACTGATTCTGAGCAAATAGTACAAAATGCGATTACTAATTTAACAAAAAATAAAACAACTTTAGTGATAGCTCATCGGTTATCTACTATTCATAATGCAGATCAAATTTTTGTTTTACAAAATGGGTCAGTTATTGGATCTGGTAATCATGAACATTTAATTAAGAATTCTAAAGAATACAAATCGCTTTACGAAAAACAGCTAAAATAAATTAATGCTAAGCATCTACAGATTCTTAACTTTTTCCTTATACCCTTTTTTTATATTCTTAATTTACTTTAGGTTAATTTTAAAAAAAGAAGACCCAAAGAGATATAAGGAAAAAATTTTTCCATCAGCTTTTAATCCTACAAGAGATAAAAATAAAAAATTAATTTGGTTTCATGCAGCAAGTATAGGGGAAACTTTAAGTATTTTGCCTCTGGTAGAAGAAATAAATAGTTTGAATAAGAATGTGGAATTTCTTATCACCACAGTAACGTTAAGTTCTGCTAACCTACTAAAAAAAAGAAAAAAAAGACATAATGTAAAACATCGTTTTTTTCCTTTAGATACAGAATATCTATCAAATAAATTTTTAAATATATGGAAACCTGACTTGATTTGTTTTGTAGATTCTGAAATTTGGCCAAATTTTTTATTTAAAATTAAGGAAAAAAAAATACCTTTAGTCTTAATTAATGGAAGAATTACTAAAAAAACTTTTAAACGATGGAATGTGCTCGCGCAATTCTCAAAAAAGGTTTTTAATAATTTTGACTTGTGTTTGGCTTGCAGTGAAGAGTCTAAAAGTAATTTAGAAAAACTTCACGTAAAAAAGGTTTTTTGCAGTGGAAATTTAAAATTTGGAATTAAAATTACAAAAGAAAATCTCAGTATATTAAATATAAAAGTGTTAAACACTTTTAAAGTTTGGTGTGCTGCGAGTACTCATGAAGGGGAAGAAAGTATTGCTATTAAAACACACATGGAAATTAAAAAAAAATACAATAATGTTTTGACTATAATTATTCCGAGACACATTAATAGAGTGTCACACATACAAAATTTAGCAAAAAAATTTAATTTGAATAGTCAAATATTAGACAATGATGACTTGATAAATGATGGTGGAGGAATTCTAATAATTAACTCTTTCGGTGAATCACACAAATACTTCAATTATTGTAAGGATATTTTTATTGGAAAATCATTAATTAAAAAATTAAATTTAGTTGGTGGTCAAAACCCTATTGAAGCTGCTAAATTAAACTGTAAAATATACTTTGGTCCTTATGTGTACAACTTTCAAGATGTGTATAGTTTTTTAGAAATAAATAATATGGCAGAACAAGTAAGTAATGAACATGATTTATCAAGTAAAATAATTAAGAGTTTTGAAAACCCAAAAAAAACTGAGCATCAAAATATAAATTTATTAAACGATTATGGTAATAAAATATTACAGCATACAATAGTAGAGCTTAATAAATTACTTAAAATAAAAAATGAAAATTCTTAAGCCTAAATTTTGGGATACAAAAAATAGTCTAATAGGTTTGTTTTTACTACCTCTTTCAATTTTTTTTCAAATATTGATAATCTTAAAAAATAAAACTATCACTAGAAAGAAAAATTCTATTCCAGTTATTTGTGTTGGTAATATATATATTGGGGGTACGGGTAAAACTCCCCTATCTATTGAAATTGTAAAAATCCTAGAAACACTAAATAAAAAAACTGCTATTGTTAAAAAATCTTACAAAGAACATGAGGATGAATTTAAATTAATTGAATCTAATCAAATAACCTTATTTAAAAACTCTTCTAGATATAGGGCTATTAACGAAGCTATTAAAAAAAAAATTGATTGTGTTGTTCTAGATGATGGATTTCAAGACTTTTCAATAAGTAAAGATTTAAATATAATATGTTTTAATGAAAAACAATTACTAGGTAATGGCATGACTATACCTTCTGGCCCGCTTAGAGAGCCCATCTCTTCTCTGAAAAGGTGTCAAATTATTATGATTAATGGAAAATCAAATCTTGAATTTGAAAAAAAAATAAGAGATGTTTCAAAAAATGTAAGTATTTATTATACAAATTATTTACCAACTAACATCGAACATCTAAAAAATAAAAATTTATTAGCTTTTGCCGGAATAGGAAATCCAGAAAATTTCTTTGATTTATTAGAAATCAATAATTTAAAAGTAAAAAAAAAAATTTCATTTCCAGATCACTACAAATATTCATTAAAGGAATTAAACAAATTAATAGATTTTTCTTTAAAAAATAATTTAAAACTTATAACAACTGAAAAAGATTTCTTAAGAATAAAACATTTTGGTCTTTCAAATATTGAATACTTAAAGATAAAAGTTGAAATTTTTGATAAAGATGATTTTAAAGAAAAAATAGCTAGTTATTTATGAAAAAAACTATTAAATACTTTCTTCAAGCCGTTATTGTTTATTTTTTTTATATTATTGCAAAAATAATTGGCTTGAAATTATCTAGAAATTTTTTTTCCTATCTGTTTAATAAGTTAGGGCCGTTTTTAAAATCAACTAAAATAATTAATGAAAATTTGGATAGGTTCATGGGACCTTACAACGAAAATAAGAAAAAAAGTATACAAGTTCAAATGTGGTCTAACTATGGAAAAACTTTTATAGAATATTTGTTTTTAAAACATTTTAGAAAAAATAATTCACACATAAGGATTGAAGGGGAAGAAATCTTACAAAATATAATTAAAAAAAATAAACCCGTTATATTTGTGTCAGGTCATTTTGCTAATTTTGAACTAATGTCAATGGAGTTAACAAAAAGAAGTATAAAATTGGCTACTATTTATAGACCTCTAAACAACTTTTTTTTAAATCCGTTTATGGAGTACGTCAGAAGGACTTATGTTTGTAAAAATCAAATTAAAAAAGGGATAAGTGGTGTTAAAAGTGCAATTAATCATTTGCAAAATAATTGCAGTATAGCTCTAATGATTGATCAGCGAGTAAGTGAAGGGAAAAAAATTCCTTTTTTTGAACATATGGCCTTAACAACTACACTACCCTCACAACTAGCTACAAAATACCAATTGGATATTGTGCCAATTTATATTGCTAGAAATAAAAATGAAGATTTTGAAATGAAAATTTTTGAACCAATAAAAATTTTGAAAGCTGGAAACCCTACGGCAAATAAATTAGACTTAAGCATAAAACTAAATAAAATAATTGAACAAATGATATCTACAGATCCTGGGCAATGGATATGGACTCATAATCGCTGGAAATAGTTATTTTTTTTTCATTAGCTCTTCATATTTTATTTTTGCTTCCTTTGGAGAGTAGTACGCTTCTTGCAATTCAACACTCCAATAATTCAAATTTTCTAATGATATTTGTTTTCTTGAAATAGCACAAATCACATGATCTCCTTCTTCCATAATATCAAAGGCATTTGGTCTATACTTAAGAATTGCTTTTTTTTTATTCATATGCAGAAATAGTATATATAATATATTTTTTCATATGAATATTGCTTTAATAGGAAGTGGCGGTCGTGAACACGCAATTTGTCAAAAATTATACGATTCTAAGCTATCAGGTAAAATTTATTGCATTCCTGGTAATGCTGGTACAGGCAACATTGCGATTAATCTGAATTTAAATTTTTTAAATTTTAAAAAACTACTAACCGCTATTAAATTTTACAAAATAGATTTAGTTGTTGTAGGTCCTGAACTGCCGCTAATTAAAGGTATAGTAAATTTTTTAAAAAAAAATAAAATTAAAGTTTTTGGTCCAAATCAATATGCAGCACAGCTTGAGGGATCAAAAGCTTTTATGAAATTATTATGTAAAAAATATAATATCCCAACTGCTAACTTTAAAATTTGTAAAAATAAAAAAGATGTTAAAAAATTTCTAATTCAAAATGATATGCCTATAGTTGTTAAGGCTGATGGACTCGCGGCTGGCAAAGGTGTGGCTATATGCAATACAATAAAAGAAGTTGAAAAATTCAGTGAAGAAATTTTCTTAGGTAGATTTAAGACATCAAAAAGATTGGTTCTAGAAGAATTTTTAAAAGGTGAAGAGGTTAGTTATTTTTTGATTGTTGATAAAAAAAACTATTCTTTTATTGGTTCTGCTCAAGACCATAAACGAGTTGGTGAAAATGAAACAGGTCCAAATACAGGAGGTATGGGTGCATATTCACCCGCACCTATTATCAGTAAATCCTTAGAGAGAAAAATAATAAGTAAAATTGTCAAACCAACCCTTGATGCTTTGAGGTCAAAAAATAATCCATATACTGGATTCCTTTATGTCGGTCTAATGATTAAAAATAATGAGCCTTACTTAATAGAATACAATGTAAGAATGGGCGATCCAGAGTGTCAGGTAATAATGCCAAGACTTAAAACTGACCTTGTGAAGATACTGCTTGCGGCTGTGCAAAATAAACTTAATAAAATTAAAATTAAATGGAGTAAAGATAAGTGTATGGCAACTGTACTTTGTTCAAAAGGGTATCCAGAAAAATACCAAATTGATAGTATTATTAATTTAAAAAATATTAAGTTAAATCAAAAATCATTTATATTCCATGCCGGAACAAGAATTAAAAATAATTTTTTATTATCTTATGGTGGTCGAGTTTTAAATATAGTTGTCTTAGGAAATAAATATAAAGTTATACGAAATCAAATTTTCGATATAATTAAAAAAATTAATTGGAACCAGGGCTTTTTCAGAAAAGATATTGGTTGGAGAGTAATTAAATCAAAATGAGAATTGTTAGCGGATTTTTGAAGGGACAAAAAATAGATTTTTTAAAATCTGCCACCACAAGACCACTTAGGGATTTTGTGAAAGAAAGTACTTTTAATATTATAAAACATTCTAATCTTATCAATGTGTCTCTGGAAGATGCGGATGTACTAGACTTATATTCTGGCATTGGTTCGTTTGGAATTGAGTGTATATCTAGAGGTGCAAAAAGTACTACTTTTGTAGAAAATGATAAACTGGCCTTAACTGTTTTAAAAAAAAACATAGATCAATTAAAAATAAAAAATAAAAGTAAAATTTTTGAAGCTAAAACAGTTGCCTTTTTTAACCAATTGAAAAAAAAGGATAAATATCAAATTATTTTTTTTGACCCACCTTTTTCTGAAAATTTTTTTATTAAAGAATTAAAAATAATTAAAGATTCTAATATATTGAATAAAAATCATATAATTATCATGCATAGAGAAGAAAAATCAAAAGATGAGCTATCAGATATAATAAATATTATTTTAACAAAAAAATACGGAAGATCAAAAATATTGTTTGGTTATTTTAGCTTAAATATTGATTAGTCAAAATTTTCACTTCTTCTACAGCCGGCTGATCAAATGGGTTAATGCCTATGAGTTTTCCAACTAAAGCTGTTTCCAGCATAAAATAAGAGAATAGCTCACCCAAGACTTCTTCGTTAATTTCTTTTATTTTAAATTCTCTAAATGGTATATTTTTATCTTTTAACACTTTTGTTAAGGCTTTTTTTTGTGACTCTATAACTTTTGAAAGTTCTTTATTCTCAGCAAACTTAAAATTTTTTCCAAAAATATTTTTATTTGTTTTCATTTTTTTATTTAAATCCAAGCTAAAAATACAAAATAACTTATCTTTTGGACCGTCTAGATATAATTGCATTAAACTGTGATGATCACGTGGGGCTGGAGAAACAACAGGTAATATTCCCTTTCCTTTTTTTCCTAAACTCTCTGCCATTAGTTGCTGACACCAATAAAGAAAATTATTTAATTGGGGTGCATAATTAAGAAATATAATAGATTTAATTTTATTGGAACTGTGCATATGCGCTAGCTTAACAACGCTATCTATTAAAATTAAATCTTTTTTTGACGTAAGATAAGATAGCAGGTTTTTTCTAAACCTGTCTAATTTAAGGTCCATAAAATATGCAGGTATCATCCCAACTTCAGATAAAACAGAGTACCTACCGCCGATATATTCTTTATGAATGATCGTAGTTATTTTTCTTATTTTGGCAAATGTGCTTAATAAGTTTTTTTTTTGTTCTGTAATTATTATTGTGTTTTTCGAACTTATTTTATCTTGAAGCAAATTACTGTTAATTAGTGTTTCCATGGTATTTCCAGACTTAGAAATAATAATAAAGAGACTATTTTTTAAGTTAATTTTTTTTTTCATTTCTTCAATTTTTGACTGATCTAGATTATCGAGAAATATAAATTTTCTATTAATATTTTTTTCCAATAAAGAATAAATAGATTGAGCACCGAGGACTGAGCCGCCCATACCTATAAGTATAATAGACTTGTATTTTTTAAATTTTTTAAGATTAGGTTTGTTCAAATCTAAAATAAATTTTTTACTTAAAACATGAAATATATCTTTTTTAACATCTATATTATTGTAAATTTTTTTAACAATTTTTTTTAATTTTATTTTGTTTGTAGTAAATAACTTATTTTTATAATAACTCTTATTAATGTTGTTCTTTAGTAAAAAATTTCTTATATTTGTTTTCACTTTTTAATTTGATTCAAAATAGAATTTTCAGTAGATGATGGTTTTTTTCGAGAGTTAGATGGTTCTGACTTTGCGTTTTTTAGTCTCTCTTGAAAAGTATTTTTACTTTTTTCGGCTTTATTTTCAAAGGAACCTGGTTTTGGAACAGTATTAAAATCAGGTGGTTGAGTTAAGGGTTGTTTTTTTTTAATTAAAAATTCATTGTTCGATACTTGTTTTTCATTTCGTAAAACATCTCCAGCTTCACTTAGGGAAGCACAGTTATTCAAAACTAAAACTAATGCACCGAAAGTAAATAAAGATTTTATAATTTTCATTTTTTATTTAGAATTAGATCTCTAATAATTAAAAATATTACTCCAAGAGTTATAAATATATCTGCAATATTAAAAGTAAACCAGTGAAAAGTATTGATATGAATATCTATAAAGTCAGGTACCGCAAAATAAATTAGTCTATCATAAAAATTTCCAAGAGCTCCTCCCAAAATTATAGAATACAAAGTTTTATCTATTATGTTTGATTTGCTAATTAGATATCCTAAAAAAATAATAACTAAAAAAATTAATAGTGAAATAGTGTGATAATAAAAATTAGCATTTTGGCTCAATAATCCAAAGCCAATACCGGTATTCCAAACAAGATCGAAGTTTAAATAATCGTTAACAAAAATACTTTTATTACTTTTTATTTGCTGGTTTATAACACTTATTTTTGAGACTCTGTCTAGGGCAAAAATAATAATAATAATCAACGAAGAACTTACGACTTCTATTGAAAAAAAAAATTTTCTGAAATTTTTAGAAATATTCATTAATTGATTCCACAATGTTTTCTTTCACACTTTTTATCTAATATTTTCCAGCAAAGTGTGCATTTTATTCCTACTGCTTTTTTTACTTCTATTTTTATTTTATCTTCAGTCTTGTTTTTAATTTTTTCAACTTTTGAGGCTATAAAATACTCTTCCAGATTTAGACCTTCTAAAATGTCGAACTCTTTTTTGTTTATATGAATTAAAACATTCGCTTCTAAGCTGGATCCTATCTGTTTATTAGTTCTTTTTTCTTCAATAGAAAGATTAACTTCTTGTCTGATTAGAAATAACTCTTTCCATTTTGACGCTAAAATAGAGTCATCCCACCCATTTGGAATTTTTGGAAATACTGTTTCGTGTATACTTTTTTCATCTTTATTTATTAAATTAGATATTTCTTCAGTTGTAAAAACAAATATTGGAGCCAACCATTTAAGTAGGCATTCTAAAATTATATTTAGAACAACAATGCAATTTTTACGCTTTGCTGAATCTAAATCATCACAGTATAAAACATCTTTTCTTATATCAAAATAAAATGACGAAAGTTCTAATGAACAAAAATTTAAAAGTTCCTTGTACAACTTGTGAAAATTATAATTTTTTAAATTCTCTTCGATAGCTTTATTTAGATGAAACAATCTTCCTAAAATATATCTTTCTAGTTCTGGGAAAGTGCCAAGATCGATTTTTTCAAAATCTTGTTTTTCAAAACTATCCTGTAAGTTCCCTAAAATGAATCTAAAGGTGTTTCTAATTTTTCTATATGATTCAGCGTGTTGAGCTAAAATGGTATTATCTATTCTTAGATCTTCAGCGTAATCTGATGAAGCAACCCATCCTCTTAATATGTCTGCTCCATAATTTTTTAAGATATCATCAGGTGCAATAACATTGCCAGCAGATTTAGACATTTTCATACCTTTTCCATCTACAACAAAACCGTGAGATAAAATACTTTCATAAGGAGCTCTACCTCTTGTTCCGCAAGATTCTAGTAACGAAGAGTGAAACCAACCCCTATGTTGATCCGATCCTTCTAGATACATGTCCGCAGGCCATTTAAGATCTTTTCTTTTTTCGAGTACAAAACTATGCGTACAACCACTATCAAACCAAACTTCAACGATATCTGTCATTTTTTTATAATCGTCTTTATTATATTCATCTCCTAAAAATCTTTTTGAGTCATCAGTAAACCAGCAGTCGGAACCTTCTTTTTCATAAATTTTAGCTATACGATCAATCACTTTTTGATCTTGCAAAGGTTTGTTAGTTTTTTTATTAATAAATATAGGTAAGGGAACTCCCCATGATCTTTGTCTTGAGACACACCAATCAGGTCTATCTTTTATCATAGACATTAATCTTTCTTTTCCCTTGGGAGGGTAAAAAGTAGTGTTTTCTATAGCCTTTATTGCTTTATTTCTTAATGAATTTTTTTCCATTGAAATGAACCATTGTGGCGTCGCTCTATAAATCAGTGGAGCTTTTGACCTCCAAGAATGAGGGTAACTATGCTGTAGCTTGTCGTCCTTAAGTAATTTATTAAATTCTTTTAATTTATCAATAACTATTGGATCAGCTTTAAAAATATGTGTCTTGGTGAAAAAGGGTATTTCATCAGTGTAATATCCGGAATTATCAACAGTGTATTTTGATGGTATATTATGTTTAAGGCATAAATTAAAATCATCTGGACCATGGCTTGGGGCACAATGAACTATCCCAGTTCCTTGCTCTAAAGTTACAAATCTTGCGTCAAGCATAGGTATGTCAAAATCATAACCTAAGGTTTCAAAAGGGTGAGAACAAATAGTACCTTCAAACTCAACACCTTTAAAAGTTTTTAATATCTTAAATTTTTCTATACCACATGAGTTAACAATTGAGTTTAATAAGTTTGTGGCAACAATAATTTTTTTTTCTTTAAAGTGTTCAAGATTGCTAATCTCAACCAAAGAATATTCAATGCCACTGTTAAAAGCTAAAGCCTTATTTGCAGGAATTGTCCATGGTGTTGTTGTCCATATAATAATATTAGAATCTTTTAAAAAATCTTTTTGAGTATTTTTAACTTTAAAAGCTACAAATATAGTGTTTGAAGTGTGATCTTTATATTCTACTTCTGCATCAGCTAATGCTGTTTTCTCTACAGTAGACCAAAATACAGGTTTGAATCCTTGATATAAACTTCCGTCTAGCAAAAATTTACCAAGCTCTTTAACAATCTGAGCTTCTGCTTCAAAACTCATGGTAGAGTAATAATTTTCAAAATCACCTGTTACACCGAGTCTTTTGAATTCTTTAATGTGAATATCGATCCATTGTTTAGCAAAATCTCTACACTCTTTTCTAAAATCTTTGATTGGTACTTCATCTTTATTTTTTTTATTTTTTTTATATTGTTCTTCAATTTTCCATTCAATGGGAAGCCCGTGACAATCCCAACCGGGAACGTACACAGAGTCCTTTCCGTTCATTTGATGAAAACGAACAATCATATCTTTTAAAATCTTATTAAGAGCCGTACCCATATGGATATGACCATTCGCATACGGTGGACCATCATGAAGTATAAATTTTTCTCTGCCTTTTGAATTTTTTCTAATTTTATCAAAAGTCTTATTTTGCTCCCATTGTTTTAAAATATCCGGTTCTTTTTTAGCCAAGTCTGCTTTCATAGAAAAAAAAGTTTTAGGAAGGTGTAAATTTTCTTTAGACATTATTTTTTTGCACTTATGATATCTTTCTTAATTTGAGCTTTTAACTGGTTAATATTTTTAAATTTTTTTTCAGCTCTGATAAACTTTATAAAGTTAATTTTTAATATCTTTTTATATAGATTTTTATTTAATCCAAATACATTTACTTCTAACAGCAAGCTTTTACCATTAAATGTTGGTCTATATCCAATATTTGCTATTCCTCTTTTTTTTAAATTATTACCTTGGACTAGAACTGAATAAACACCAAGTTTTGGAAGCGTATAAGAATTTAATTTAATGTTACAAGTAGGAAAGCCAATTAATCTTCCCCTTTGTGAGCCTTTAATCACTTCTCCTTCTACGGACCACGACCTGCCTAATAATTCTCTCACCTCTTTAATTTTACCGTTGTTAATAATTTTTCTTATTAATGAAGATGAAACAATTTTATTATTTTTTTTATAAGGAGTGGTAATTAATGTTTTATACGAATATTTTTTCTCAAAATTTTTCAAAGTGTTAATATCACCTAGTCTTTTTTTCCCAAATCTGAAGTTCCGACTAATAAAAATATATTTACATTGAAGTTTCTCTACTAAAATTTTTTTAATAAAATTTTCTGCACTTAAGTTTGAAAAAACTTTATTAAAATTAATTACAATAAGAAAATCTAATTTAATCTTTTTTAAAAAATAAATTTTTTGGTTCAAAGTGTTAATTCTATGATTCTTAATGTTCTTATTAAAAAACATAGTTGGCACTGGTTCAAAAGTAACTAATCCAAATTTTAACTTTTTACTTATGGCTTTTTTTCTTGCTTCTCTTAGAACTTTTTGATGACCTAAATGTAAACCATCAAAATTACCAATAGCTATAACAGAATTTTTATGTTTTTTTTTTACTTTTAAATTTTTATAAACTATCATACTACCAAATAAGTTCTGGTTGATAATAATTAGAATTAACTTTATATTTTTTATAAAGCTCACTTAGTTCACTTTCTTGTTTAAACTCAGAACGATGAACACCATTAGATATAAAAATAGAATCAATTTTCATACTGTTAGCTCCCTTGATGTCTGTATTAAGATTGTCTCCAATGGCTATAACTTTTTCTTCTCTACCAAAACACATTTTATAGATTTCCTTATAAGGTTTACCAAAGTAAACTATTTCGCCTCCTAGCATCTCAAATATCTTAGCTATTGAACCGGCACAATATTCTTCTACTTCGCCTCTGTGAACTGTTAAGTCAGGATTTGTACAAATAAGTTTTTTCGAAGTCTGTCTTTTCAACAAATCCTTATAATAGTTAAGATCCTGTTCATGGTTTTCCAACAATCCAGTACACAATATAAAGTTACATTTTTCTAAAGTTGTTTTATTTTCTTTAATTTTAAAAAAAACCGAACTATCTCTCTCTGGCCCTAAATGATAAAAAAATTTACCATAACTTTCTTTTTGCAATGATAGCATAGCCGCTTCGCCTGATGTCATGATGTTTTGTAAATACTGATCTTCCATTTTTAACTCTTTTAAAAATTTTTTAACTTCTATGCTTGGCCTAGGTGCGTTAGATAAAAAAACTACTTTTTTTTTACCGCGTATTAAATTTTTAACTACCTCTACGGCCTTAGGATTAAGTTTAACTCCATTGTGAATTACACCCCATAAATCGATGATATAGGTGTCATATTTTTGGTATATTTCCGCTAGATGATTTAATTTTTTCACTTTTAATGTTTCTGTTTTAATTGGTTATAGAAAAATAAGCAAAATATAGCAATATAGGCTATTTTTAAGCGTGTAATATCGTGTTAAACCACTTGAAATTTTCGGAAAACATACCATATCAAGCGTACACACAAATTTAAAGGAGTAAAAATATGAAATTTAGACCCTTACATGACAGAGTACTGATCAAGGTACTTGATAGTGAAGCAAAAACCGCAGGTGGAATAATTATTCCTGACACTGCTAAAGAAAAACCACAAGAAGGTGAAGTCGTGGCTGTAGGACCTGGAGGAAAAACAGAAGAAGGCAAGTTATTACCAATGGATGTAAAAATTGGAGATATAGTTCTTTTTGGCAAATGGTCAGGTACTGAAGTTAAAATTGACAATAAAGAATATAGTATCATGAAAGAATCCGACATCATGGGAATTTCAAAAAGTAAATAAATTAAAGATCAAAAAAGGAGAAAAAAATGTCAAAAGTAATTAAATTTGGAACGGAAGCAAGAGCCAAGATGCTTAACGGTGTAGATATTTTAGCAAATGCTGTCAAAGTTACATTAGGTCCTAAAGGCCGAAATGTTGTTATGGATAAATCTTACGGTGCACCACGAACAACAAAAGACGGTGTTTCTGTAGCGAAAGAAATTGAGCTTGAAGATAAATTTGAGAATATGGGTGCGCAGATGG
>Ga0307986_10001238_pt1 | contig 18656 bp, 24 predicted proteins | sample EllFjometageno82_FD_203170 | JGI IMG/M metagenome (GOLD analysis project Ga0307986, IMG submission 203170) | Marine microbial communities from Ellis Fjord, Antarctic Ocean - #82 | ecosystem: Environmental > Aquatic > Marine > Unclassified | place: Southern Ocean | collected 2014-10-09
GTTTATAATCCAGTCGAAACAGCCATGATGAAGCATTTAAACAAACGAGGTATTAAAACATTTAATGGATTAGAAATGTTAGTTTTTCAAGGACAGAAATCTTTTTTTTTATGGAACAATATAAATCCAGAATTTAATGAAGAATTAAAAAAAAAAATAATGTTAGAAATAAAATGAGTATAATTGGCATTACAGGTTCAATTGCATCGGGTAAAAGCACAGTTGCTCAGATAATTGCTGGAAAGAAATATCCATTATTTAGTGCTGATAAAGTTGTATTAAACTTATACAAAAATTTTAATTTTATTAAAATATTAATTAAAAAATTTAACTTAAATCAAAAAAAAAATATTAAAAACCAGATAAAGCTTTTAATAGAAAAGGATAGAAAAAACCTTTACAAATTAGAGACTATGATACACCCAATTGTTAGACGTGAAATGAAATCTTTTCTAAAGAAAAAGAACAAAAATTTAGTACTTGAAATACCTTTGCTGCTAGAAAGTAATTTAAATTTTTTTTTTGATAAAGTTATTTTTGTACATGCTAATAAAGCAACTAGAAAAAAAAGATATATTAAAAAAAATGGTAATATGAAAACTTTTAACTTACTAAATCAAAGACAATTATCACCAGCATATAAAAAAAAAGTTTCTGACTTCACTATAAATAATAATTTTTCCTTAGTAATTTTAAAAAAAAATGTTAAAAATTTTATAAGCCAGTATGAATGAAATATTTTTAGATACAGAAACTACGGGTCTATCAGTTAGCAGAGGTGACCGTATAGTAGAAATTGCCTGCATTGAAACAAAAGATTTGATACCCACAGAAAGAGTCTTCCATAAACTAATTAACCCTCAAAGAGAGGTACCAGCAGAGGCTTATAAAATTCACGGGTTTTCCACAGAGTTCTTAAAAAATAAAGAAAAATTTAATGAAATCGCTGATGAATTTTTAGAATTTATTGAAAATAAAAAAATTATAATTCATAACGCTTCGTTCGATATAGGCTTTTTAAACTATCAATTAAAGATGTTTAACAAGAATGAAATTAAAAAAGATAATATTATAGATAGTCTTGATATAGCGAGAGGCAAATTTCCGGGTAGTCCAAATTCATTGGACGGTCTTTGTAGAAGGTTTAGTATAGATTTATCTAGAAGAACTAAACATAATGCCTTGCTAGATTGTGAACTTTTACGAGAAGTATATATAAATTTATTAGATGCAAAAGAACCAAAGCTTATTTTTGCTAATGAAAATCTAGAAACAAATATAGAAAATAAAAAAAATATTAAAAAAGATCATTGTAATATTATAGTTAAACCCACGTCTGAAGAGCTAAAATTACATAGTGAGTTTTTGAAAAAAGAATTAAAGAAAAATTATTATTGAACAACTCTCTTTAGATAAAGTTCTTTAAAATCAATCTTCTCTTCAATATTAATTTTTTTAAAACCTGATTTTTCAAAGAGTAAAATAAACAATAATCTTATTTCGGGATAAACTTCATTTGGTACTTTAATTAAAATAATTTCTTCTAATAATTTCTTGTCTGTTAGCTCTCCTTCTATTTCAATAATCGTAGAAAAAACAATTTTGGTGTTAATTTTATCAGATTCTTCATTTACGGGGTTTAAAACAAGAGTTGTCTGAACATCTATAATTTTTTCTTTAAATTGATGACTCTTAATATCAATATTTATTTTATAGTTTGAAATATTTTTTTCTAATAAAAAAAAAGTTTTAGGATTGGGTATCTCAAAGTTTAAATCTTTAATATACTTAGCTACTATTTTATAGTTCATCTTTTTCTTTCTTCTCTTCAATTATCTCAGCATCTAAAATTTCGTCAGAATTTTGTAAATTGTTTTTATATTTATTTTTAAGCCATAAATTAATTATTATCTTTCTTGTAAAAGGTAGAAGAAGAAGAAAACCGACAGTATCGCTTATAAATCCTGGTAAAATTAATAAGAAGGCAGCTATTGCAATAGAAGCTCCTGAAATTATTTCATAAAAAGGAATTTTATTTTTGTATAGGTTGACCATGCCAGATTTAATTGTGTTCAGACCTTCAATTCTTGCGTAATAAATTCCTATAATTGCAGTAAGAAATATTACCAAAATAGTATTAAGTGCCCCAATTTCTTGGCCTATGTTTATCATGACAGCAATTTCTATAATAGGCAGACTGATAATTAATAATAAAAGTGAGTTCATTTGCTTGTTACAAAATTATATTATTAATGTATGTTTATCAAATAATGAGTAACAATTTTGGGTTTATAGATATAATTTTATTAGCGATGATCGCAGGTTTCATCATTTTACGCCTAAGAAATATTTTGGGCAAAAAAACAGGTCATGAAGGTAAAGTTACAGGCATTTTTGAAGAAAAAAAATATGATCAATTTAAACCACAGGTAAAAAGCAAACCAATTCTAAAAGATATTTTAGAAAAAGAAGAAAAAGAAATTTTTTTAAAAGGCGCAGAAATTGCTTATGAAACAATTTTAATCTCATTTGCGAAAAGTGAAAAAGAAAAATTAAAAAAACTTTTAACAAAAGAAGTTTATCAAAATTTTGAACAAGCAATAGATGTGAGAAATAAAGAAGGCATAAATTCAGAACTAACTTTTGTAGGCATTAAAGAATCTAAATTTGAAAAATTTGAAAAAATAAAAGATGAATTTTTTGCAACAGCTAAGATTGTTTGTGAAATTATCTCAGTAAAAAGAAACAAAAATAACGAAATTATTGAAGGTGATCCGGATAAAATCAAAACAGTCATCGATCATTGGAAGTTTTCAAAAAGTGTTTCCAGTAAAAACCCAAATTGGTACTTGGCTGAAATTATTAGTAAGTGAAGAAAAAAGAAAAAATTTCTGATTCGGATAAAACAGTTTGGGAAGAATATACAAAAAACCCAAAAGATATTTTTGATAAAGAGTTAGCAGAAAAAAAATTATCTAAAACCCCCAAAAGATTTCGCTGTGATTTGCATGGTTTTACTTTAACAGAAGCAAATCAAAAAATTAGGGAATTAATTATAAGTTGCCAAGAAAAACAGTTCAGTGAAATTTTGTTGATCACAGGTAAAGGCTTACACTCTAACACCGATCAAAATACTTATGTTTCTAAAGAATTGAGCAAATTGAAATTTTCTGTTCCAGAATATATAAATTCAAATAAAGATTTGTTAGATAAAATTTACAGTATGGAAAAAGCATCAATTATTGATGGCGGCGACGGTGCTATTATTATAAAATTAAAAAAATTATAATATAAACTTACTTAAATCAGTATCTTTTGTTAACTCACCAAGATTTTCTTCAATATATTTTTTATCTATAGTGATTTTTTCACCCGAACGATCAGAAGCTGTGAAACTAATATCATCTAAAACTTTCTCTAACAAAGTATGTAGTCTTCTCGCACCAATATTTTCAACCGACGCGTTTACTTCAGCAGATACTTTTGCCAATACATCAATGCCATCATCGGTAAATTCCAAATGAACATTTTCTGTTTTTAGTAATGCTACGTATTGTTTGATTAAACTATTGTCTGGTTCTTTTAGAATTCTTTTTAAATCTCCTTCTGTCAAAGCATTCAACTCAACCCTTATAGGAAGACGTCCTTGAAGTTCAGGAAGCAAGTCCGAGGGTTTTGCAAGTTGAAAAGCTCCTGATGCAATGAATAAAATATGATCTGTTTTAATAGGTCCATGTTTTGTGTTAACTGTTGTGCCCTCGATTAAAGGCAGTAGATCTCTTTGAACACCCTCTCTAGATACGTCACCACCGGTACGATCGCCACGAGCCGAAATTTTGTCTATTTCATCTAAAAAAACAATGCCATTATCTTCTGTTGCTTTTTTTGCTGCACTTATAATTTTATCTTGTTCAATCAATTTATCCGATTCTTGTGCTATCAAAATATCGTGAGACTCTTTAACATTCATTTTCTTTTTCTTAGCTTTTTGACCCATTGATTTTCCAAGCATTTCAGAAACATTAATCATTCCAATATTTGCACCAGACATACCTGGAATTTCAAAACCTTGTATATTAGATGTATTTTCGCTCACCTCTATTTCTATTTCGTTGTTATCTAAATCTCCACTTCTAAGTCTTTTTCTGAAACTTTCTTTGGTAGCTATGCTTGCTTTGTTTCCTACAAGAGCATCTAAAACTTTTTCTTCTGCCAATAGCTGAGCTTTAACATGAACTTCTTTTCTTTTCTTTTCTTTTTCTAGAGCTATAGCTATTTCAATTAAGTCTCTAATGATTTGTTCAACATCTCTTCCAACATAGCCAACTTCCGTAAATCTTGTTGCCTCTACTTTAATAAAAGGAGCCTCAGCTAATTTTGACAATCTTCTAGAGATTTCTGTTTTTCCAACTCCTGTTGGCCCGATCATTAAAATATTTTTTGGCAAAACCTCCTCACGCATCTGTTCATCCAGTGCTTGTCTTCTCCATCTATTCCGTAAAGCGACAGCAACAGCTTTTTTTGCATTTGTTTGACCAATGACATACCGATCAAGTTCAGAAACAATTTCTCTTGGTGATAAAGCACTTACAGTAGAGCTTTCCTTTGTTTTAGTTTCTTTAACTAAATTGAGATTTGTAACTTTAGTTGTGTCTGTCATCTTTAAACTTTTTCTATTGTAATATTATTATTTGTAAAAACACAAATTTCCGAAGCAATTTTTATAGCTTGTCGTGCCACCTCTTCTGCGGAAAGATCATTTTTAATTAAAACTTTTGCTGCAGCTAAAGCGTAGTTGCCGCCAGAACCTATTGCGATAATATTATCTTCTGGCTCTAAAACATCACCAGTACCAGAGATAATAAAACTGTTTTCTTTATCAGCAACAGCCATAAGGGCTTCGAGTCTTCTTAAATATTTATCTGTTCTCCAATCTTTTGCAAGTTCCACAGCTGCTCTTGGAAGATTTCCAGCATGCTTTTCAAGTTTAGCTTCTAGTCTCTCAAATAAAGTCAATGCATCCGAGGTAGATCCTGCAAAACCTGCTATCACTCCTCGTTTATCGATTTTTCTAACTTTTTTAGCATTGCTTTTTAAAACAGTGTTACCAAGACTAACTTGACCATCTCCAGCAACTACGGTTTCGTTATTTTTTCTCAACAGAACAATTGTAGTTCCATGCCATTTTTCGTTGGTATTCATACAGTGTATGTGGCTATTAATTTTATATCTTCAATAGACAACTCGTGTTTATTGATAAAATTCTAATTTCTCTATATATCATTGAATAAATTCACTATTAACTTATGAATAGAAAAGCAAAAATTTCAAGAAAGACCAAAGAAACAAGTATTGTTGTTGAAGTAAACATTGATGGTAAAGGTAAATATAAAATTGATACTGGAATTGGTTTTTTAAACCATATGCTAGAGCAACTATCTAAACATTCTTTAATGGATATTTCTGTAAAGGCCAAAGGTGACACACACATTGATTTACATCACACTACCGAGGATACAGGCATAGCCATCGGTGAAGCTATAAGTAAAGCAGCTGGGAATCGTATGGGGATAAAAAGGTATGCTCATGCACTGATACCAATGGATGAAACATTAACACGTGTTGCAATAGATGTTTCTAATAGACCTTATTTAATTTGGAAGGTTAACTTAAAGGTAGAAAAATTAGGTGAAATGGATACAGAGTTATTTAAGGAATGGTTTCAAGCTTTTTCACAATCTGCAGGAATTACATTACATATCGAAAACGTGTATGGTGAAAATAGTCATCACAAAATTGAATCTTGTTTTAAAGGTCTTGCTAGATCACTGAAAGACGCTTTTGAAATAGATAAAAAAATTAAATCATCTATTCCCTCAACAAAAGGTAAACTTTAAAAAAAATGTTACTTACAGTTATTGATTACGGCGTTGGCAATTTAAGGTCAGTTGCTAAATCAATAGAAAAAGCCAACATAGAGTCCAATCTTAATTATTCAATAAAAATTAGTTCAGATATAAATGATATTAAAAAAGCTGATAAATTAGTTTTACCAGGACAAGGTTCCTTCAAAGCTTGTTACGAAGGAATAAAAAATATTAGTGGTTTAAACGAAGAACTAAACGAAAGTGTATTAAATAAAAAAAAACCAATCTATGGTATTTGTGCAGGGATGCAGTTATTTGCCACTACCGGGTATGAAGGAGAAAAAACACCAGGGTTAAATTGGATTCCAGGTGATGTAATTAAGTTAAATGTTGGGCCAGACAAATTAAAAATACCTCATATGGGCTGGAACGAATTAAGTGTAAAAAATACATCTGATGTATTTAAAAGTGTAGAAGATAAAACACATGCATATTTTATTCATAGTTATGAGTTTTTACCAACCAACAAAGAATCAGTTTGTTTAATAACAGATTATGGGAAAGACGTAGTTGCAGCAGTGAGTTTTAATAATATTTATGGTTCACAATTTCATCCAGAAAAAAGTCAAGACACAGGGATTAAAATACTCTCTAATTTTTTAAAAATATGAAAATATTCCCTGCAATAGACCTAAAAAATGGTAAATGTGTAAGACTCACTAGGGGTGATTTTAAAAGTGAAAAAATTTATAATGAAAATCCCATGGATCAAGCAGAGATTTTTAGCAAAGCAGGCTTTAAGTATATACATATAATTGATTTAGATGGAGCGCTAGAAGGTAGTTTAGTCAATTTAAGTTTAATCAAGAAAATTGTTAAAAAATTTAATTTTAAAGTTGAGGTTGGCGGCGGAATACGAAATGAAGATAGTGTTTCAAAATTAATAGACATAGGATCTGACAAAATAATACTAGGAACAGCTGCGATTAAAAACCCATTTTTTTTAGAAAAGTGTTGCAAAAAATATCCTGGCAATATTGCGCTATCGTTAGATGCTAGAAAAAATAATATAGCTACTTCAGGATGGAAAGAACAAACAAAAATAAATGTTATAGATTTTTTAAATCGAGTCAAAGACTTTGGAATAGCAAGGTTAATTTATACAGATATTGATAGAGATGGGACTAATATGGGTCCTAATTTTGAAGACAGTTATTTAATAGCGGAAAAGTTTAAAATACCAGTAATAATATCTGGTGGAATTAGTTCAATAAAAGATATTAATAAAATTATGAATGATGATAAAAAAATTGAAGGCATAATTATAGGGAAGGCAATCTATGAGAATAAAATAGGATTAGAAGAGTTGAATAAAATTAATTAATGCTTAAAAATAGAATTATTCCATGTTTAGATGTAAACAACGGTAGAGTTGTTAAAGGAATAAACTTTATTGATTTAAAAGATGCCGGTGATCCTGTCGAACAAGCGGAGTACTATGACAAATGTGGTGCTGATGAAATTTGTTTCTTAGATATTACCGCAACTCAGGAAAATAGAAATACTATTATAGACATAGTAAATAAAACTGCAGAAAAGTGTTTTGTGCCCCTAACAGTTGGTGGTGGCATAAAGTCAATTCAAAATATTAGAGATTTGCTACTAGCAGGCGCAGATAAAGTATCAATAAACTCGGCGGCTGTTAATGATATTAATTTTATCAAGGAAGCTTCAAATAAATTTGGAACTCAATGTATGGTTGTTGCTGTAGATGCAAAAAAAATAGCAGAGGATAAATGGGAAATATTTACACACGGAGGAAGAAATAAAACTGGGATAGATGCAGTTAATTTTGCCATGCAGGCAGAGGAAAATGGTGCAGGAGAAATTCTTTTAACATCAATGGATAAAGATGGCACCAAAAGTGGTTATGATTTAGATTTGTTAAAGAATATAACCAGTAGAGTAAATATTCCAGTTATAGCATCAGGTGGCGTAGGCAACTTAGAACATCTATATGAAGGAATAATAGAAGGAGGGGCAAATGCTGTTTTAGCTGCATCCATATTTCATTACGGAGAATATACAGTTCAACAGGCAAAAGAATATTTGGCATCTAAAGATGTTCAAGTTAGAATTAAATAATGAGTAATTTCTTATTAGAATTAGCTAAAACTATAGAGTCTCAAAAAAAAAAAGACATAGAAAAATCTTATACCTCATTTTTATTATCAAAAGGATATGAAGAATGTTTAACTAAATTTAAAGAAGAAGCCCTAGAGTTTTCAGAAGCAATAAGAGACAACAACAATATAGTTCATGAATCTGCAGATGTAATTTATCACTTTTTAGTTGCACTTGAGTCAAGAGGAATTAAATTTTTAGATGTTATAAAAGAATTAGAGAAAAGAAAAAATCAATCAGGGTTTGATGAAAAGAAAAATAGATAAGAGTGAAATACAATAAAAATAATATTTTTGCAAAAATTTTAAGAGGAGAAATATCTTGTAAAAAAGTTTATGAAAATAAATACGTTTTAGCATTTTATGACATCAACCCAAAAAAAAAAATACATGTTCTTGTCATCCCTAAGGGAGAATATATGGATTTAGATCATTTTCATCAAGAAGCTACAGAACAAGAAATTATAGAATTTAATAAATCAATTACACACATAGTTAAGATTCTAAAAATTAAAGATGGGTATCGAACAATAAGTAATATTGGACAAAACGGAGAACAAGAGGTAGCCCATCTCCATTTTCACATTTTTGCCGGTGAAAAAATCGGCAGAATAGTTAGTTAATATATTCTAATGGCTAAAGTAAAAAGATTTTTTTTAGAAATCAAAAAACAGAGAAATGAATCTCTGATTTTCCCTCCAAATACTGAAATTTCTCTAGACAAAGAAAAAGATATTAATGTTAATAAATTTTTTTATCGTCAAGTAGGAAAAGAACATTTTTGGCGTGATAGACTTATGTGGTCAGACAAAGAATGGATTAAATATGTTAGCAATAAGAATATTGAAACAGGCATTATGAAAATAGATAATAATCTAGTAGGTTTTTATGAACAAGAATTTCACGTACCAGAGAATGAAATAGAATTGATCCAAATGGGAATACTGAAAGAGTATCAAGAAAAAAAACTTGGATCCTTTTTATTGAAATACATAATCAATAAAGCATTCATCCGTAAGGTTAATCGAGTATGGGTACATACTTGTACTTTAGACCACAAACATGCTTTAAATAATTATTTATCAAAAGGATTTAATATTTTTAAAGAAGAAGAAATTAATTTTACTTTTTAATTTCTTTTCGGAGTATTAAATATAATAGGATCATAATAATTATTAGTAGATTGAATTTCTAAAGAAAAAAAAATTTTATTTTGCAAACTATCAACAATTTCCCAACCAATTAATTCGTAACTTTCTTTTTTAAAAAAAATGGTAATTTTTCTATTATCTTTACCGAAATATATTAAATCAATATTCTCGTTTAATTCTAAATTAGAATATTCAATTAAATTTATTAAATTTTCTTTATTCAAAATTTTTGTAAATATAGATTTTGAAATAGGATAAAAATAATTTTTTTTATATTTTTTTTTAATAATCACCAATGTTTTATTATTTATTAAAACTTCTTTTTCATCTCTATAATTACACTTTAATTTATTATCAAAAACAAGAATACAGGTACCACTTTCGACTTTTTCATTAATATTTTGTACAAAATTAAAATTTAAACTTTTAGTTTCTTTTAATAGATTTATAATTGATTGTTTTTCATCTGAATGTAAGTTTAAAAATAAACTAAAAAAAATTAACAAAAATAAAAAAAACTTATTTAACAATTTTTATAAAACCTCTCTTTTCCCAACATGGTTTGCTTTGCTTACAATACCTCTGTCTTCCATCATATCTATAATCCTCGCAGCTCTATTATATCCAATTTGTAATTTTCTTTGCAAAAAACTTGTCGAGGCTTTACCTTCTGATTTTATAATTTCTAAGGCTTGACTATATAATTCGTCCGTATCATTATCTGAAATAATTTCTCCATTTTCACTTTTTTCATTTATTGTTATTTCATCTATATAATCTGGACTACCTTGTGCTCTTAAAATATTTGTAATTTTTTCTATTTCTTTTTCAGATACATATGGTCCATGAATTCTTACAATTCTATTAGCCGAAGACATAAAAAGCATATCACCATTACCTAATAGTTGTTCCGAACCCTGTTCTCCTAAAATTGTTCTACTGTCAATCTTTGAGCTAACTCTGAAAGATATTCTTGTAGGGAAGTTAGCTTTAATTGTCCCAGTAATTACGTCAACGCTTGGTCTTTGTGTGGCCATTATTATATGAATTCCTGCTGCTCTTGCCATTTGTGAAAGTTTTTGAATATAGTTTTCTATTTCTTTCCCGGCAACGAGCATTAGGTCAGACATTTCATCTACCACAACAACAATATACGGCATTTTGAGTTTGTGTTTTGCATTGTATCCATCGATATTTCTAACACCAACTTTACTCATTAATTTATATCTATTATTCATTTCTCTAACCGTCCAACCAAGAGCCGATGCTGCTTTTTTTGAGTCAGTAATAACTGGACATAGCAAATGAGGAATACCCTCGTAAGCAGATAATTCTAACATTTTGGGATCGATCAAAATAAACTTACATAGATCAGGTGTTAATCTATAGAGAAGTGAGACAATGATTGTATTAATACAAACTGATTTACCAGAGCCTGTTGTTCCAGCTATTAATAAATGTGGCATTGTAGTTAAATCACCTACAACTGGCATGCCAGAAATGCTTTTACCTAGTGCTATTGGTAAATTAATTTCTTTTTTCTGAAATCTTTCGCTTGCAACTATTTCTCTTAAATAGACACTCTCTCGAGTTTCATTTGGAATTTCTATCCCAACTGTATTTTTACCTGGTATAGTGGAAACTCTTGCAGAAGTAGAACTAGTATTTCTAGCAATATCATCAGACAAATTAATAATTTTCGAACCTTTTACACCAGGGGCAGGTTCAAATTCATATAAACTAACAACAGGTCCATTATTAATTTTAGTAATTTTTCCGTCTATTCCAAAATCTAATAATATTTTTTCAATAAATTCAGCATCAGGTCTATTCCTAGTTAAATCTGATATATTAATTCTTGATGGATTTCTTTCTAACAAATCTACTGAAGGAAGTTTAAAGTTTTTGAAGTCTCCCTGTTTAATATTTACTGTCTCTTTATCAGAGTTCTTTTCAAACAGGAAAGTTTGTTGTGATTTTGTTTTAAACTCATCTTGATTTGTAGGATCCTCGTATTGATCAGTAATATTTTCTAAAGAATCTTCATTATTATTTTTTCTATTAAATAAAATAAAAATATTTTTGAAAATTAATAAAATTTTTTTAAAATCAATACTTGAAGCTAAGAAAAAAAATATAGCGCTTAAAAGAAGAAGAACAAAAATACTATATTCATGATCAACAAAAGGAAAAATATTTGCCAGCCAATTATTTAATAACTGACCGGTAAATCCAGAATTTCCACTATCAATCAACCAAAAAGAATTATTTGCAGTTAGGTAAATAAAATTACAGGTAAATATGACATATAATGTTAAGTAGAATATTTTAGATAACATTTGTTTTATTTTTTTTTTAAAAATTAAGGAAAAACCCCAGGAAACAATTGTGATTAAAATTAAAAAGGACGTCAGGCCAAAACTTTGCAACAAGAAGTCAGCGACTAAACTTCCATAGATACCCAATATATTGTTTATAAATATATCTGTTGTTCCATACACAAATGTTGGATCATTTGGTGAATAAGACAAAAAAGAAAGTGCTAATAAAAAAGATGTAGAAATTATTATTAAGCCTACTAATTCAATAGCTCGCTTTTTTAAAAATTCAGTAATATTTTTATAAATCATTGTACAATTAACGAATCGCTTAATTTACTTTGTATCATTTTTATTTAACTGATAAAATTTTTTAAATTATGAGTAAACAAAAAATTTGTATTATCGGTGACGGTTTAGCAGGTTTAACAGCAGCTATAATTCTAAGCAAAGAAAATATAGAGATAGATCTATACTCAAGCGAAAATAAAAATAAAAAAACAAAAAAAGATAATAGAACAACTGCTATTTCAGAAAGTAATTATAAATTCATTAAAAAAAAGTTAAATCTCGGAAATCAAAATTTTATGTGGCCATCCAAACAAGTAAATTTATTTTTTGAAGATAAAAATATTATAAAAAATTTCTTAAATTTTGATGAAAAAAATAAAAATTTTATGTACGTCTTCCAGAATAAAGACTTAAAAAAAGCTTTAAATAAAATAACATTAAAAAGTAAAAGTATTAACGTAATCAAAAAAAATATTAAAAATGTTGATTATGATCAAGGATTTGTAATCGTAAATCAAAAAAAAATTTTTTATGAATTGATAATTCTGTGTATCGGAAGCAACTCAAGTTTGTACAGTAAAATTGAGCAAGGAAAATCTATCAAAAAAAATTATCACGAATTAGCCATGACAACAATAATTGAGCATAACTCTAAAATTGAAAATGCAAGTCAGTTCTTTTTAAAAGAAGGACCACTTGCTATTTTACCATTTAAGAAAAAAATGTTTTCAGTTGTTTGGAGTGTAGATAGTTCTTTCTTTATAAAAAATAAAAAAAAATTAAAAAAAATTTTAATCAAAAAAATTTGTACATTAGTAAATAAAATTGGCATAAAAAAAATGACTGATATTCAATCGTACCCAATTTATCTGAATTTAAAGACTAAATATTTTAAAAAAAATATATTAATTCTTGGAGATGGTTTGCACTCAATTCACCCAATGGCTGGGCAAGGATTTAATTTAATTTTAAGGGATATAAAAAAATTAAGTGAACTAATGACTAGCACGTTAAAGTTAGGGTTATTAATTAAAAATAGTTTCTTACTTAAAAATTTCTACGATGCTAGAAAACCTGAAAATAATATTCTAGGACTAGGTATTAACTTAACAAATTTATTTTTTAAAGATAATAAATATTTTTCCTCCACAAAAAGAGTAATACTTAATAATATTAGTAATTTTAAATTTATTAAAAAGATAAGTCAGTCGATATCTGACAAAGGTATTGCGCAATAATTATTGTAAAGTTAATTCACTAATTGAATTTCCGTGTAAATAAAATTCTATTATTTCAGATAAAACTTTTGTTTTAGACTCAATATGTACTGATTCTAATACTGTTTGTTTTTCTTCATTAGAAATCGGTGCAATCATTGCTAAAGTATTAATTTTTTGATTTTGATCTAGTTTTTCAAACTCATTCCAGTTGAGCATCAATCCATTTTTATTAAAAAAAATTTTTGTTTTTTCATATAAATCTTTAATTTTTTCGGCAACTTTAGTTTTATTTTTTTCGGTCTCTAAGTCATCTAAAAATTTATCATAAGTAATTTTAAATTCTCTGTAGGGCTTATTATTATTAATTTCCGTCTTAATTGTGAATCTGCTTATACCAGTTAAATTTACAATCATTCTTCCATCTTTTGTTATTTTACTTTCTGTAATTTTGCCTAGACAACCAACTGTATAAACATCAGATGTATTCTTTTTAGATTGAATCATGCCCATATATTTATCTGATTTAATACAATCATTTACCAAAGCTAAATATCTTGGCTCAAATATATTCAATGGTAAGTTTGTTTTTGGAAAGAAAATAATTCCACTTAATGGAAAAATTGGGATCGTATTAGGTAATTTTAATTTCATTATAAATTAACTATATTAGAAAAATTGATTTTACCCTAGTGACAATCTTGTCGAATTTATAAATGTTGACCTACTTTAAATTAATGTACTATAGTGTTCTAAATTGCGGGCATAGCTCAGTGGTAGAGCGTCTCGTTGCCAACGAGAAGGTCGAGGGTTCGAATCCCTTTGCCCGCTCCATCAAAACATGGATAAACTTTATGATAAAAAATGTGTAGCATGTGATGGCAGTACTATGCCTTTTGATATTAGTGAAATTCACAAATATTTAAAAAAAGTAGATGATTGGGATGTCAAAACTAATGACAAAAAGAGCTATTATTTAGAAAAAAGCTTTAAATTTAAAAATTTTATAGAGAGTCAAGTATTTATAGATAAAGTTTGTTCTACGGCAGAGACAGAAAAACATCATCCAGATATAAATTTTGGTTGGGGTTATGCAAAAATTAAAATTTTTACACACACTATTAAAGGATTAACAGAAAGTGATTTTATATTAGCATCTAAAATTGATCAGATCTAATTAATGTTTAAAGTGCCTAGTATTGGTGAATATCATTTTTATTTTGGCTTTATCGGCTGCATCAATAACTTCTTGATCTCTTATTGAACCACCAGGTTGAACAATAATGTTTATGCCAGCAGCAATTAATAATTTTATGCCATCAGCAAAAGGAAAGAAAGCATCAGAAGCAGCTATAGAATTTTTGATTTTTTTTGACTGAAAAAATTTAGCTTTTTGTATTGCAATTTTACAACTATCAATTCGACTTGGTTGTCCAGCACCAATACCAATTGTTGAAAAGTTATTTGTTAAAGCAATAGCATTAGATTTAATATATTTTGAGACATTAAATGCAAATTCTATTTCTTTTAGTTCTTGTTGTGTTGGCTTATTTTTTGTCACAAATTTTAAATCTTTTTTATTAAAGATAGATTTATCTTTATCTTGTATTAAAAAAGAATTTTCAAATATTTTGATTGTAGTTTGATTTTTTGGTTTATATTTAGAAATATTAATTATTCTTAAATTTTTTTTTTTATTTAAAATACTTAAAGCATCTTTATCAAATCCATTAGCTAAAATAACTTCTAAAAAATTTTTATTTATTTCATTAGCAATTACTTTATTAATTTTAAAATTACATGCTATTACACCACCAAATGCACTGATTGGATCAGAAGCATATGCATTTTTAAAAGACAATAAAGGTGATTTATTAGTTGAAACTCCACAAGGACTAGCATGTTTGATAATAACTGTTGTTGGATTTTTTTTTAAAGAAATAAGTATTTCTAGTGATGCAAAAATATCATTATAATTATTGTAACTAAGATCTTTACCGTTTAATTGATCTAAACCTAAATCTTTATCTTTGTAATCATTTATATAAATAGAACTTTTTTGATGAGGGTTTTCCCCATACCTTAGATGTTTAAATCTTTTACCAAAAATTGTTTTTCTTTCAGGAAACTTAATATTGAGTTTTTGATTAAACCAATTAGCTATCATTGAATCATAGTAAGCTGTTAAACCAAAAGCTTTGCTAGACATGAACTCTCTAAATTTGAGAGAGGTCGTTCCTTTATTTTTTTCTATTTCATTTATTAAGTCTGAATAATCATAAATACTAGTAATTATTGCAACATTCTTAAAATTTTTTGCTGCAGCTCTAACCATCGTAGGGCCACCAATATCAATATTATCAATAATTTTTTTTTTATTTTTTGATTTTATTATAATCTTTTGAAATGGGTAAAAATTAACGACAATTAAATCGATTGAAGGAAATTTTTTTCTATTCATTTCCTTTGTATGTTTTCTATTTGATCTATCATGTAAAATACCAGCATGAATTTTAGGGTGAAGAGTTTTTACACGACCATCTAGCATTTCTTTAAATCCCGTATAAGAAGATACTTCTGTACACGTATAACCCAATTGTTTAATTGATTTATAAGTTCCTCCAGAACTTATTATTTTAACTTTATATTTGAGCAGTGTTTTAAGTATTTTCGGTAGATCTGTTTTATCGTAAACTGATATTAATGCAGTTTTAATTTTTTGCTTCATGGCCTAGTTATTTTTTTTAATTCCCAATTAATAGTTTTATTTTCATTAATATTGAGTGTACCAGAAATAGTAATACAAAAATTATTAACTATTTGATTTCTACCTAAAAATAAACTTTTTTCTAGAGCTAGATTCTCACCATTAGTAGTAAATATCATTGATTTATTTTTTTCTATTTGAACTAAAATTGAATTTTTACCCATTGTTTGTACTGCACTCACACCTGGGTAAAGGTGAAATCTAATAGCATAAATATTGCTTAATTGTTTTTCATTGTTGATAGAAATTAATTCATCTTGTCCATATAGATCAGAATTTTTTTTCATTATTTTAACAGATCGTTTGTGTAAATAACTAAAATTATACTTATAAGCATCGTGAGTAGCCGATGCATAAACAAAATTGGTATCTTCACTATTGACTATATCAAAAACTTTAAAAGAAGATGTTATTGTAGTTCCAAAAGTGTTTTGAATTAGGGTGTTTTTTTCAAACTTAACAACAGATGAATCATTAAGACACAGTGTTGACTGAGCTGATGTAAGGCGACTAATTAATTCTGCTTTTTGTGAAATTTTATTACCAAAACCACAATTTGTTATTATTTTTTTATTATCAACAAAATATTCAAAAGATAAAGGTCCCGATTGATAACCGCTAGAATATTTTTTAGGAGGAGGGGATCCTACATCAAAAAAAAGCAAAGCTCGTTTAGTTTTGATTATATAGATTTGATTAACAATATTTTTAATATCTTCGGATTTGTATCCTAAGCCTTCAAGGTAATCATAATAAGCATCCATTTTAAACTCACTAGCCCCATTAAATAAAAAACTTTTATTAGCTGGTGTCCTCATAGAATTCAAACAATCTATCATTTTATCAACAATATCATCCAAGTAATCAGGAATATATTCCTGACCATCTCTACTACATTCTTTAATTAAGATAAGAAATTTTGAACATTGAACAAGATCATAAATATTTCTATTAACAGGACAGCCATCATTATCAAAAAACTTTTCTACAATAATTTTTAATTCTTTTATGCCTAACTCAAAATTAGAATTGTATTCCCTAAAAACAAGTCCAGACAATATAATTGAAGAAAGAATCTCTATTTTTTTTGAAACATCATCTTCATAATTTAAATTTTTTTTTAAATGATTTATTTGCATAACAATTGAGTTAAAAAAGTTTTTTTGAAATTCTCTGTCGGCATTATTAAGAATAATATCTGCATTAAGAATCCAAGCCAAGACTCTTTTACTAATATTTAAATTGTCCCAATTTTTTTTTTTATATTTATTGTTATCTTTTATCCAAATTAAAATAATTTTTTGAATTATTAAGCCATCATCTTTTCGATTTATTAAATTTAGCCAGAAAAAATTATTTAGATTTTCTTCTTCTTTTTCATTCTTCTGTTTAAACCAAAAATTTTCAGCATTAATTTTGGAAAGTTTAAAAGAAAAATTTTTTTGATCAATGAATGAAGACAGAAGCAGGGGATTAGGGTAAAAATAGAATTGTCCAGGTAGTTTTGTTCTTAATGATTTATTGTAATAATTAGAGGTAAAATAAATTTGTTTCAGAAAGCGAGTTAAGACAATTTTTACTGCTAATAAGTAAAAATAAACAGCCCTAAAATTAAACATTAATTTGATCTAAGTAAGTGAATATTTTTTTTAAGATTTCCGTTATTCTCTTTAAAAACCGTAGAACCAGAAACTAAAATATTTGCACCATGTTCCTTAGCTTTCTTACTATTACCAAAATTGATACCACCGTCAATTTCTATATCTACATTTAGTTTCTTTGCATCGATTAAACTTCTTAACTTTTTCATTTTGTCCAAAACTTTAGGCATAAATTTTTGTCCACCAAAACCAGGATTTACACTCATAATTAAAATTAAATCAATTTGATCTAAATATTTTTCAACTAAATCTATTGATGAATTTGGCTTTAACGATACACCAACTTTTTTTTGTAAACTTTTAATTAAATTTATAGTCTCAGAAATATTATTTGTTGCCTCAGGATGAAAAGTAATTATGTCAGCACCTGCATTTGCGAAATCTTTAATAAAATTATCTACCGGTGAAATCATAAGATGAACATCAAAAGTAAGTTTTGTGATGGGCCTTAGATTTTTGATAACCTCAGGACCAATCGTGATATTAGGCACAAAATGACCATCCATAACATCAATATGAATATAGTCAGCACCTGCCTTTTCGAGAGCGATAATTTCTTCTCCTAATTTACTAAAATCCGCTGAAAGAATGGAAGGTGATATTTTAATTGCTGAGCTCATAACTACTTATATATTTTAATGTTTAAACTTGTCAAAAAAATAGCCTGTTAATAAAACAAACGATAAAGTTGTTTAGAAAAGTCACTTTCTAATGGAAATGCAAGCATCCCCCAGACATCATAACCAAGTAAATAAGGCATAGCATAAAATCTAAAAAGATAAAAAAACCAAGCTACATAAAGAGCAATAAACCCTCCAAATAAAAAGCTGGGTGTAATAAATTTAAATAAATTTATTATTGGATTTGTGTATTTCACAAAAACCCTCATGAAGAAAAAAGTAGAGTCTTCTCTTTGAAAAATATTCATAAAAGCTCGACCAATTAAAGTCCACATAATCATACCAAGTATGTAATCAAGAACAATTATCCAAATAGGTATCATAAATCTAAAATATCATTATTTAGGCAAAAAAAAGGGGCGAAAATTTCGCCCCTTAAGTTTTTTATAGTTTATTTCTAGTGTTGACTACCCAAGATAGGTTTGCCTGTAGGTACTCTACAGTCATCAACCATTTTCTGAGTAGCAGCATCTGGTTCTTTAGTCATTAAACTAACTACAACCATTGTTACTAAACAAATT
>Ga0307986_10001239_pt1 | contig 18655 bp, 15 predicted proteins | sample EllFjometageno82_FD_203170 | JGI IMG/M metagenome (GOLD analysis project Ga0307986, IMG submission 203170) | Marine microbial communities from Ellis Fjord, Antarctic Ocean - #82 | ecosystem: Environmental > Aquatic > Marine > Unclassified | place: Southern Ocean | collected 2014-10-09
TAAAATCTTTTGAAAAGTATTCAGGGGTTCCAATACTTTTAAACACTTCATTTAATGAGAATGAACCAATTGTTAATACTACAGAACAAGCTATTGATTGTTTTTTAAGAACCAAAATGGATTTATTGGTTATTGGAAAATATGTTTTAAAAAGAAACAGTTAATCAATGGATAATCAAAATAAACCTAATAAAATTTTAATAAGCATATGGGCAGACCCATCTAATTACTTGAACTTATTATTTTTGATAAATTTTTTAATAAAAAATAATAAAAAGGTAATTTTAGTCTGCAAAAAAATTGAAAAAAAAAGTGACTTTTATTATTTTGTAAAAAAAGATTACAAACTTAAGGTCATTGAAATTAAAGAGACTGGAAAGTATGGATATATTAAATTTTTTTTAAATAAAATTAAATTAATAAAAAAATTAAAATTTGAAACAGTAATTTCTATTAATTTTATTTCTTTATTCTTTAGTTATTTTATAAGCTTCTCAAGCATTAAATGGATATATTACAATTTTGATTTTAATAATGATAAAAAATTTAATTTTAATAATTTTTTAGAAAAAAAAATAATTCAAAAAGTAAATTATATATTTATTCCTTCCAATAGTAGACTGAGATTATATAAAAAAATATTTAATCGAAAAAAAAATATTTATCCAGTTTATAATTCATTTTCTATTAATTTTGATATAAAAAATAAAAGTTATTTACCCATAGAGCTAAAAAATAAAAAATTTTTTATTAGATTGGGATCATTTTATAAACATCATGGTTTAGTGAATTTAGCATTAGCAACTAAATTTTGGAAAACCAATACATATTTAGTAATGGCTGGAAAATCATATGATGGTTATTTTCAAATACTTAAAAAATTGAAAAAAGAAAATAATTTAACAAAGTTATTATTATATGAGAATGTATCTTATAAATTTTGGTTTGGCTTACTTCAAAAGGGAATTGCAGGTTTTGCTCTTTATGATCCTATTAATGTTAGTCATAACTTAATGGGTGGGACTTCTCAGAAATTAAATAACTATATTTTTGCTGGTATTCCATCTTTTGTAACAAATAACAAAGATTTTCAAATATTTAATAATAAATACAAAACATCCATATTAGTAAGCAATAATTCGGTAAAAGAAATTAATAATGGAGTTAATAAAATCTTAAAAAATAAAAAATTATATTCTACAATTAAAAAAAAAAATAATCTGGCTTTTAAAAATGAATTTAATTTTGAAAAACAAATATCTATTGTAAAAAATATTATTTTAAATGACAATTTATAAAGAAGAAAAGATAGCATTTGCTTCATCTCATCCCATTCAATATCAAGTTCCTATATTTAAAAGAATATCAAAAAAAAAAAATTCTTTTTATGCAATTTTTGGATGTGAAATTAATAGTTCCACAAAAATGTTTGATAAAGAATTCAAAAAAAATATTACCTGGGGCAAAGATCTTCAAAAAGGTTTTAATTTTATTTCATTTAATAAAAACTATACATATTTAAAAAATATTTATGAAATTTTTAATTTTTTGAAAAATAAAAAAATTACTATCATAATAGTATCTGGATGGGATAGTAATTTTTATAAATTAATTATAATTATTGCTAAAATACTTAAGATAAAAATTATTCTTAGATGTGAAAATAATTTATATAATGAAAAAAATCTAAAAAAATATTTAAAAATTTTTGTTTATTCAATTTTATTTAAGTTATTTTACAAATTTATAGCAATAGGGAAAAAAAATATAGAAATGTATTTAAGATGTAGAGTAGACAGAAGAAAAATATTTCTTGCACCTTATTGTGTGGATGATCAATTCTTTTCAGGTAAAAAAATATTAAAATCAAAACTTTTGCCAATTAAAAATGAAATTAATAAAAAAAAAGCCAAGATTTTTTTATTTGTAGGAAAAATTATTAATAGAAAGGGGTATAAAGATTTGATGAAAATATCTTTGATGATTAAGAATAATACAAAATTATATAATAATTCAATTTTTTTAATAATTGGTACTGGTGATAAGTTAAATGAAATAAAAAATTTTATGAAAGATAACGAAATTATAAATTTTAAATTTCTAGGCTTTAAAAGTCAAAAAGATTTAGTATATTATTATAAAATAGCTGATTATTTATTGCTACCATCGCTATATGAAACTTGGGGATTAGTTGTAAATGAAGCAATGAGTGTTGGGACACCCTGCGTTGTTTCTAATAATTGTGGGTGTGCAAATGATTTAGTGATTTCAGGCATGAATGGTTTTACATATGACGCAGGTAATTGCAAAGAGCTATTTAAAATTATTAAGAATATAATATTAAAGAATAGTCTTCATAATAAAATAAAGAAAAATGTCAAAATTAGTATTTCAAATTTTAACATAAAAAAAACAGTTGACCTTATTTTAAATATTAAATAGTGAGAAAAAAAATTATCATTATTGGTAACATGCATCCCTCATCAATAGAGAATATGTTCTATAATTCTTTTAAAAAACTCGAAGTAGATATTAAAATTTTAGATCCAAATAAACATTTAAACAAACTAATTCATAATAAATTTTTTATTAAAATATTTAACAATATATATTTTTATTATTATAATAGAGTAATTTTAAAATATTTAAATTTTAATAATAATGAAAAAAATACAAATGATATAGTTTTCTTCTTTAAAGGTGAGAGTCTTAATAAAAGTTTTTTATTTAAAATCAAAAATACATTTAAAAATTATACATTCATAAATTTTAATACAGATAATCCATTTTATAATAATTCCAACTTAAACAAAAAAATAAAAGGATGTATAAAATATTTTGATTATTATTTTACCTGGTCAAAAGAAATAAGAAATAAGATAATTAAAAATAAATTTCAAAAAAAAAATAAAGTTATTTATCTACCTTTTGCTTTTGATTCCAAAAATAAAAAAAAATTTAACTTAAACACTTTGCAGGTTAAAGATAAAATTCTTTTTTATGGATCTTGGGATAAAGATAGGGAAAAAATGATAAATCAATTGAACAACGATAAAATCGAAATTTATGGAAATGCATGGCAAAAAGCTTCTTCAGAATTTAAAAAGCGTTATAAAATTTTTTTCAAGGACATATTTGGTATTATACTAGCAAAAAAAATAAGAGAATATGGAGCTTGTTTAAATATAAACAGGCCACAAGTTGGTAATTCTCATAATATGCGATTATTTGAAGTTACGGGATACGGTGGGCTATTAATCTCACCCCAAACTAAAGAAACAAATTCTTTTTTTAAAAATAATAAAGAAATAATAACTTACAAAGATCAATCTTCTCTTAAAGATATTTTAAAAATCAACTTTAAGAATCGAAATTTGATTAATATTAGAAAAAATTCTTTAAAAGTATCTAAAAACCACTCTTATGTTATAAGAAGTATCCGTATACTGACCGTCTTAAAAAATGATAAAATTTAATATAAAAGATAAAATATTATTTTTATTGTTTATAATTTGTACTCTAATTCTTAATTTTAACTTTATTTTATTTGATTATTTAATAAATGATTTTCATAAAAGTTTTATAATTTTTTTTATAATCTTATCTTTTTGTCTACCTGCACTTTTTTATTATCAAAGTAGTTTTAATTTAAAAATAATTCCATTATTTGAAATTATTTTAATATTTTTTATACTATCGTACACATCAATCTTTTTTTTTAGTGAGAAACAAGTGATTTCAGGTTATTCATGGATGGGGAGTGAAGAGCCTAATCTCATTTATTTTAAGTTGATTAGAGATTTTATCAAAGATCCATTTAATTATTTACAAAATTTTTATTATGCAACTTTATCTTTTTTATTTGGCTATTATATTTTTTTATTTCTTTATTTTAAAAAAAAAATATTTACTAAATTAAAAATAATTAAATATAATTTTACATTTAATAATTATCATTACTATTATTTGGGTTTAATTTTATTTTTTTTTCAGATAATATTTTTTTTAATAATAGATTTAAACTCTATTAATGTTGTTTTACAATTTAAAGAATCAATGATCTTCATGTCGGTATTGTGTCTCAGTAATTTTATTTTTTATGGACAAAAGAATTACTTATCTAAAATAATAAGCTTAATAATTATACTAATATCTTGTTTTATTTCACTAATAGAAACTGGTTCACAGATAACTGTAACTTTAATATTAGCGTTAATTGTAATGAACTATTGGTTTATAAATGAAAAAATCTTTTTTGTTGGAATTTTATTGGTAATTTTAAATTTTTATTATTTTCAAGATATCAAAATTTTATATAGAGAATCATTGCATAAGATACCAATAGAGCTAAGAACACCACCACTTAAAATAAAAAATTATATTACTCAAGTTATTAAAAATGTAAATTTTCTTAATGGGGTTAAAAGTCATATCCAGAAAAATAATAAGCCATTAGTTAATAAAGAACTATCAGTTGATGAAAAACTATTAAATAATAAAAATAGAGTATTTATTGTTAGGCTAACAATGTCATCCGTAGCTTATAAAAGAATTTTAGATATGCATAAAGACAATAAATTAAATTTAAAGTTAGGTGAAACATATAAACCATTGATTTTTTTTTTTATACCGAGAGCTTTATGGGCTGATAAACCTATAAGTTCCTTTGGTATAGAGTATGGATTAACAGTCTCTATAACTGATAAGCGATATCCAACCTCTATTAATGTTAATTGGATTTCAGAGTCTTTTTGGAACTTTGGTAATTTTTTTTTCATAGCCATGTTTATTAAAGGAATAATTATTTCATTTATATCTTCAGTTTTTATATTCAAAAATCAATGTGCAGTATTTTATTCATGGTTAGCTGTATCATTTCCATTAGTAATTGCAGAATCGAATACTGCACTAATGTTAGGTCCAATCTTTTTTAAATTTATCTTTTTAATTTTAATCATCTCAGCATATAAATTTTTCTTTATAAAAAATGAAAAAAATTAATATTTTTTTAAGAAAAAAAAATTCTGTTCATCATCATAGTATTGAAAGATTTGCTGAAATTATTTCATCAAGAATAAAGATTGATAATGTAAATATAAAAATTATTAATTGTCCTATTTCAAGTAATGGTATTTTTAAAAGAATTTTTTTAATTTTATGGGGATTTTTAAAACAAGGAGATGTCAATCATATATTGGGAGATGTAAATTTCATATCTCTTTTGATGAAAAAAAATAAAACAATCAATACTTTTTTAGATTGTAGATTAATAAATGAATTTCAGGGTATTAAAAAAATAATCTACAAATACTTTTGGTTTACAATTCCTATTTATAAATCTTGTAAATGTACTTTTATCTCTGATTTTACTAAAAAAGAAATACTTCAATCTATTCACTTAAAAAGTGATAAAAAATTTGAAGTGATACCGGTTCCATTAGTTAGAAATTTTCCAATTAAAAATATGCCATCAAGTACTAATAAGGTTTTAATTATAGGCACAGCAGAACATAAAAATATCAATAACATGGTTAAAGCTACTGTTGGATTAAATATTAATATAGATATAGTTGGGGATTTAAAAGAGGAAACAAGATTTCTTATGAAAAAAAATAACATCAAATATAGAAATTATGTTGACATATCTGACGAAAAAATTGAATTTTTATATAAAACTAATGCAATACTTATGATGGTATCAAAATATGAGGGCTTTGGTATGCCAATTGTAGAAGCCCAACAATCAGGCCTAGCAGTTATAACTAGTAACATTGAACCAATGAAATCGGTAGCTGGTGAAGGGGCAATTTTTGTAGAACCACATAATATTTTTGAAATAAGGAAGGCTATTATTAAATTGTTAGAAGATAAAGATTATGCAACAAAACTTATTAACACTGGAATCTATAATTCTAATAGATATAAGGATATTTTTGTTTTAGATAAATATAAGAAGATTTATCAAGATATGTTAAATTAATTCAAAATTTCGATGTAATAATATGAATACAATAATTATTGGTAAAGAAAGCCTCTTAACAAAGTATCTTTATAAAAATAATAAAAATGCTATAATCTTTTCTGCTAGGGATCATTTAAAGATCCCGGATATAGCTAAATTTATAAATAGTAAGAAAAATGTTAATTTAATTTTAAATAATTTTTATCCATCTTCTCTCATTAATAATATTACCAGTAAAGATTATGAAAAATTTTATAATCAATCAATATTATTTAATGCTAAATTATTTACAAGATTAAAAGGAAAAAATATTAACAAGATAATTTACTCCAGCAGTTCCTCAGTTTATAACTCTATACAAAAAGACTATCAGTATGTTGATAGCAATAATAAAAATTTGTATTCATCTACAAAAATTGCTGTTGAAAACTTAATATACAATTTTTCTTCAAAAAATAATATTCCTTTTCTTATCATGAGAATTTTTAATATGTATTCAAATAATGATGACAAATTTTCTATAATTTCAAAATTGTATAAAATTATAAATACCAAAAATGAATTAAAACTTTTTAATAATGGAGAAAATGTCAGGGATTTTATTCATGTTAAAGATGTCGTTAAGCTAATAAATTTTTTTATTAAAAAAAAAAATTTAGAGAAGACCGTATATGATATTGGAGTTGGAAAAGGAACGAAATTGATTGATCTAATAAATGAGATAGGTTCTAAAAAATTCAATATTAAAAAAAGCAAAAAAATACTAAATGAAACAATTATTTCCATAGCAAATAATAGTTATTTAGGCGCCTTTAAGTTCCGTAAACTTGAGGGACTTTTTTCAAAAAAAACAACGCTAAAAAATAAAACATTTACCAATTATGCTCAAGATTCTTCAAATATCTTACAAGATATAATTGATGATTATATAATTTATGGAACAGGGAATGCAGGTAAACAAGTTTTTGATAGATTGAGCACTCAAAATCAAAAGATATATTGTTTTGTTGACGATGACTATAGTAAGCAAAAATCAATGCTTTATGGCAAAAGGGTAATATCTAGTAAAGAACTCGTTTATTTATCTAAAATAAAAATTATTAAAAACTTAATTATTGCAATCCCCAGTCTTAATCAAGTGAAATTAAGAAAGATAAGAGAAACATTTAGCCCATATATAAATGATATTTCACATATACCCCTTAAGAAAATTTTAAAAAATGAAATTATTTCTCTATCGGATTTAGATACTTATGACACCAATGAAATTCTAGGAAAAAAACCAAAAACTATTAATTTTAAAGTTTTTAATAAAGAATTAATTAATAAAAATATTTTAATTACAGGTGCGGCAGGTTCAATTGGTTCACAATTATTGAGACAGCTGCTTAACACTAATGCAAAAAAGATAATTGGTTATGACAACTCAGAAATTGATTTATTTAATCTTAAAAATGAACTTAAAGATTTTAAAAAAATTAAGATGTACCTAGGAGACATTCTTGACACAAAACTTTTAGATTATTTAATCAAAAAAGAAAAAATAGATCTAGTGTTTCATGCGGCTGCTTATAAACATGTTGGCATACTTCAAGAAAATATAAATTCAGCAATAAGAAACAATATATTTGGAACTCAAAGTGTTTTACTCTCAGCAAAAAAAAATAATGTTCCAATTGTAACTATTTCCACAGATAAGGCGGTTAAACCCACAAGTATACTAGGGTTAACAAAAAGAATTTCTGAAATTATTTCTTTAAAATATAATAATAAAAAATTTTCTTCAAAAGTTGTTAGATTTGGAAATGTTTTTGGAAGTGTAGGATCTGCTGTACCCACATTTATTAGTCAAATTAATAATAGGATGCCAATTACAATTACGCATAGAAATGTAAAGAGATATTTTATGACATTAAATGACGCCTGTTTTTTACTGCTATGGTCAGTAAAAATAACTAATGCTAATAATGTTTTAGTTTTAAACATGGGTAAGCCCATTAAAATACTTGATATTATAAATTCGCTGATAGATATAAAAAAAAAAGTAGATCCTAACTATTCATTTGTAATCAAAACTATAGGCCTTCAAAAGGGTGAAAAAATGAATGAACTGCTTACAATTGTAAAGAATACTAAAAAAACAAAGAATATTGATATCAGTCTTACAAATGATCCAATGTATGATGATTATAAAATTGATGATTTAATTTTAAATTTGAAAAAAAATAATGATCCAAATATTGCAAAAAAATTAATGGTAGACTTTCTGATCAAAGAATTTTAGAAAATAGTAGCTTTGAAATTTTCCATCATAACTGCCACATTAAATAGTCAAGGGACGATTAATAAAACATTAGACTCTATAGTTTCTCAGAATTTTGATGATTATGAGGTAATATTTGTCGATGGTCACTCAACTGATAAAACTATAAATCTAATTAATAATTCAAATATTAAAAATAAAACTATAATCAATCAAAATGGTAAAGGAGTTTATGATGCATTTAATGAAGGCATTAAATGTGCAAATGGAGAAATTATTTTAATCTTAAACAGTGATGATTATTTTAAGGAAGTAAATTCTTTATTTGAAATTAATAATCTCTTTGTTAAATATTCAAATATTCCTCTATTTATTAGCAATGTAGAAATGATTAATAAAAACGATAATATAATTCGAAATTATAAATCTAATAATTTTAAAAAATTTATGTTCTATTTTGGCCATATGCCGCCACATCCTGGAGTCTTTATAAAAAAAGAAATTTATGAGAAATATGGTTTGTTTAATGAACACTTTGAAAATGCAGGAGATTTTGAATTTTTAGTTAGGTTAATTTTAAAACAAAAAATAAATTTCAAAATTATAAAAAAATGCTTTATTCAAATGAGTTATGGTGGAAAAAGTAATAAAAATTTAAAAAGTTTTCTAAAAAATACAATTGAAATAAAAAAAGCTTTAAATATGAATAATATTCAAACCAGCTATTTTTTGGTAATAATAAGATTTATTATAAAAGTTTTTCAATTCTCAATCTTGCCACGTGGAAAATAAAGAAAACATACATAAGAAAATATTGCTTTACGCAATCTGTTTGTTGCCACCTGCATTAGTTTCTGGACCATTTTTGCCTGATTTAATTGTAGCTTTATCTGCTATATATTTTTTGATTTATTTGTGGAAATTTAATCAAATAAAATTTCTTATAAATGATTTTTCTAAAATATTTATTGTTTTTTATATTTATATTGTAGCCAGATCATTTTTTGCAGAAGATATTTTACTCTCTCTTAAAAATTCATTTTTTTATTTTAGATTTTTAATACTTGTCTTTTTAATAAAGTATTTAATCAAGCATGAGAAAAATTTTATTAGATTATTTTTCTACTCTTTGATTTTAACATCTTTAATTATTAGCCTTGATGCAATTATAGAATACAGTGCTGGATATCATTGGCTTTTTGATAAAAGCTATTACATGGAGTTTCAAGGTGGAAGAATAAGTGGTTTGTTTGATGAAGAGTATATTCTTGGTAGCTATCTATTTAGATTATATCCTGTAATCTTAACACTAGGTCTACTAATTCTAGATAAAAAAAAAATATTATTACTTTTATTATTTACGATTCTTACTTTATTTACAATCATCATATCTGGAGAGAGAACTTCTTTAGCTTCATTTTTTATAATTATTTTACTTTTAACCGTATCCACAAATACAATACGGAGTTTAAAAAAAAAATTATATATTATTTTTGGATCCATGATTTTTTTATTATCAATTATTTTTTCAAGCGAATTTTTAGCTAATAGATTAATTTTTCACACATTAAATTCATTTTTATCTCGTTCTGATTTTGTCGAGAACAATTACAAAGATCAAATAAATTTTAAGAGAAGCATAGAAGAGCATTTGGGATTTTCAGATATTGATTATAAAAAAGATGTTATTATTGGTTCTATTAATACAATATCATTTATTAAAGAATGGAATTTAAAAGTACCCGAACCCACTAATATTGAAATTGAAGAAGCTTTGATGATTGTTCAAAATAAAATTGATAATAAAAGTTCTTTAATTAAAAAAGTATCACTAAATATTGACAAACTTATATTTATACTTTCAAGAGAAAATAAAAAATTAGTATTTTTTAGCACAGAACATCATAATCACGCACTCATTGGAATTAAAATGTTTAGAGACAATCCAATATTTGGTCACGGTCTTAAAATGTTCAGAATTAAATGTGGTAAAGAAAGATATTATTTGGGTGCAAGATCGTGCACAACACATCCACATAATGTTATATTAACATTTATGTCAGAATTAGGCATCGTAGGTTTATTATTTTATCTGATAGGTTTTTTCTATATTATTAAATCTCTAATTATAAAAAATGGAAACCAAAAAATTTTATTAATAAGTTTTATAGTTTTTTTGATTCCTATACTTCCATCTGGTTACTTTTTTAACAACTATTTTTCTATTATTTTCTATATTGGAATAGGTTTTTATTCAGGTCTTAAGCACATAAATATCAATAGAAGTAGTCTGTGAAAATAGAAATTATAATTACTCTTATTCTTATATTAAATTTAATTATTTATTTATTTAATGAAAAGCTCATTAAAATTTTAAATGTTTATGATTTACCTAACATTAAAAGAAAAAAACATAATAAAAAAACGTCATTATTGGGAGGTTTAATCATACTAATAAACTGTTATTTTATTTTCTTTATCGAAAAATTTTTTTTTAATAACTTATTTACAAATTTTAATATCAATTCATTTATAATCGGATGTAGTTTAATTTTTTTATTAGGACTTTATGATGATAAGTATGATGTTAATGCCAATCTTAAATTTGTATTACAAATATTAATTATTAGTTTAGTTATAATTATTGATCAGAATTTAATTGTTAATGCACTTAATATATCATCTAATAATTCAACTTTAGGATTAGGTAAGGCTTCGTTCATTTTTTCAGTTATTTGTATGGTGATTTTTATAAATGCTTTAAATATGTATGATGGGATCAATTTACAGGTCGGTATTTACAGCATTGGAATATTTATTGTTTTAATGTTTTACACAACTGAATACTTGTTTTTAATATCATTAATTATTTCATTGTTAGTTTTTTTATACTTAAATCATAAATCAAAAATATTTTTGGGAGATAATGGAAGTAATTTATTAGGTTTTATAATTTCATTTTTAATTATTTATATTGCAAATGATTATGAAAGTTCAAATTTATCAGTAGAAAATATTTTTATTTTAATGATGTTACCTGGATTGGATTTAATTAGGCTTTTTGTTTTAAGGTTAAAAAAAAGAAGAAACCCGTTCTCTGCAGATAGAAGTCATATACATCATCTAATTATGGATAAAGGAAGTTATTTAAAAGCAATATTCATTACAAAAGTTTATTTTATATCTTCAGTAATTTTAATGATATTTTTTGAAGATTATCTGCAGTTAATAATTGTTGGATATATCATTTTATATATATATATGATTAAGAAATATGAAAAATAAAATTTTAATTACTGGTGGTGCAGGTTTTATTGGAACAGAATTGATTAAACTCATTAACAATAAAAAGAATATTGTTGTTGTTGATAAAATAAGAAATAAAAAAACTATATTAAAATTTAAAAAGTTAAAAATAAAATACATACAAGGCAATTTAATTAATAAAGAATTTTCGAAAAAAATTTATAGAAATATTAAAACAATTTTTCACTTAGCTGGTACCGTAAAAGTACCAAGTACTGATATAAATTTAGATTTAAGTAAAGAAAAAAGAATATTTAATGAAGCAACAAAAATTATGCAAAACTTAATTAAGTATTCAGATCAAAAGATTAAAGTAATTTTTCCATCAACCCATTTAGTATTTGAGAACTGTAAAAAAAATAAATCAATATATGATGAAAAATCTGAAGTATTACCATATTTAGCTTATTCACGTAGTAAATATGAATGTGAAAAATTATTAATTAATAATAAAATTAATTTTTCAATCGTTCGACTTGGCTCCGTTTTTGGCAAAACTGAAGATATTAAAAGGATGTTTAATCTTCCCAATCTTTTTCCCTTAAGAGCTAAAAATAACCTAGATTTAAAGTTATTTTCTAGAGGAATCCAGATTAAGAGCATTATTTCGGTCAAAGATGTTGCAAGGGCAATGCTTTTTTTATCCCAAAAAAATTTTAAAAGAAAATTATATAATCTTGTTTCTGAGCATCTTACTGTGAAAGAAATTGGTAATTTGTGTAAAAAATATAATAAAAAAATTAAATTAATCCCAACAAATGATAAGATACCTTATGAGGGTTATTATATGAATTGCTCAAAGATAAAAAAAACTGGTTTTAGATTTAAACATAATTATAAAGAATTTGTTAAAAATTTTTTATTATTATCCTAATTTTCTTTAAAAAAAATAACATCATAACCTAACAAAGCTTTATGTAATGTCTCTTTTTTAAAAGAATTAGTACAAGGCGCTTTCACATACATGCATTCACCTTTACTTATAAAAACTTTGTAATTATTATTAAGGAATACCTCTGTTATTTGAAGATTTTTTTTATGAGGACTATGTGCTTCAATATTGGGCCAAATAGAGTGAGTATCAAAGTTGTTTTTAATTCGAATTAGTTGTTTTGAACTAATGATAAGTAATGAAAAAACTAATGAGTACTTAAAAATCTTTTTAACAATTGAAAGATCATAACTAAATATTAACAGGGATGTAAGAAAAATTATTAGTGATATCAAGTAACCATAACCATATCGAAATAATGGAAATTTTAAAAAAAATAACAATACTCCAAAAGAACAAATTAATAATGAATAAAAAATTTTTTGTTTATCTTTCTTGTCAGTCAAGAATTTGATCATATTATCTTTCTTATAATAATTAATTAAGAATATAATTATCATCAAAAATAAAATGTAAGGTATTATAATCTTTAGCAAATAAATTAAATGGTTGGAAGACCATGCTTTAATCCAATTGAAGCTTTCTGAAAATTCTTCCTGGGTTATTGAGTTATCCGATTTTTGTGGCCATCCTTTTGCCCAAGCTTCAGCAGAAATATTTTGTTTAATAGTTTCTGATTGATTGGCCCATGATAGTTTGTACACACAGGTTTTGTCTATTGGGTAAACAAAGCAACCAGATATTAGAATATTTTTTAATAGCCAAATAAATATAAGCCATGTTGAAAATGAATATAAAATTTTGTATCTATTTTTTTTTAAATTTAAAAAAGCAATTAATGGAAAGATAAAGGCAAGAATTAAAGTTACTTTATTTAAAAAAATATATGTGGTTATTATACTTATACGATTTAACTGATAATAATTTATTTGTGATTTTAAAAAAATAGAAATTAAATAAAAAAACAAAAGATGTGCAGTCGCATCATTTCCAAATCCACTATATCTATTAATTTTAAAGCAAATATAAATTAAAACAAATAAACAAAAAATATCATTAATTTTTAATTCTTTATTATTTTTAATAAAATTTAAAGATTCGCTGACAAAGTAAATGAATATGAATGTAGCTAAACTTGCTAATGGTATTAAAATTCCATTAACACCTGTTATATAATTATTATTTATGGCAGATAAATATTGTATTATTGATATATGTCCAAATCGTATATGTAAGTTTGATAATCCAATAATAATTTTATTTTCATTTAAAATTTGCACATATGGTAGGTGATATAATCCAGCATCTGGTCTATTTATATTACTAAATGCTATTAATAAGAAAACACAGAAAGATGAAATTAACAAAAAGTTAAAATCTTTTTTTAATAATAAATTTTTTTTAAGTAGAAAGAAAAATGGTATTATAAAAATTACTGTAGCAATAATTTTGTTTAAAGGTAAAAAAAAATTAATTAATAGTGCTAAAAAAGAGACAAAAATTGCTCCATAAATTGCTAGCTCAGTATTAGAGTTTTGATTATTCTCAAAATAGTATTTATTAATAACTTTTCCATACAAGAGAAAATATAAATTTGTAATAATAATCTTAAAAAAAATTAACATTTTAAATTAATTTATTTAAATTCAGCAGGAATAACTAAAAAATTATTATTTTCTGATGTAATAAATTTGTAATCAATTTTTTTAAAAAAATTAATAAAATCATCAAGCGTATAATTCATTTTTTTTTCAAGTACCTGCTCATATTCAAAAATAATAGGCATCCTATTCTTTTTAATAGTATTAATTGATCCATTTAGAACTTTTAAATCCCACCCTTGTACATCGATTTTCATAAATGATATTTTTTTTTTAAAATCAAAATCATCAATCTGTTTAATTAAAATTTTATCATTCATACTATCTTTGTTGTTTGACACTTCCAAGTCTAGAGACCCATAAGTTCCATATTTTTTTAAACTGGGAGTTGCTAAATATTTCTCATCTGTAACATCTGATAAAGCACAATGAATAGTTTTTATATTTTTTGAATTTAATTCAACATTTTTAACTAAAATATCATAAATATATTTTGATGCCTCAAATGAATATACCTCAACGTCATTGTATAATTTTGAGTAAAGAATACTCATTTGCCCATAATTTGCACCAGCATCTATTACAATTGAGTCTGGTTTTATATATGCTTTAGATAAATTAAATACATATTCATCAAAAATCCTATTTTTGATTATCTCTTTTCTTATCACATCTTGAAATGCATATTTTGGAAGATAGTACGTGCCTGTTAACGTATTATATCTTGTCAATTTTGAAGAATGGATGCTTTTCCTTTCATCTCGTATAAGCAATACAAAGCCAACTTTTTTTGCTATTTTCCAATATATTTTTTTTAATAATATAATTAATTTATACATTGATTAATTTTATCTTAAAAATAAATTTGTTAAACATATAAATAAATTTATAAGTAAATATATGAAACTTTCTATAATTATACCTGCCTTTAATGAAGAAAATACAATACTTCAAATATTGGAAAAAATAGAAAATGTTAATGATATTGAGAAAGAAATAATTATTGTTGATGATTGCTCAACTGATAAAACAAAAGAGCTTTTAGACTCATTAAGTAATAAAAATTATAAAATAATTTTCCATAAAAAAAACCTTGGTAAAGGTGCTGCAATTCAAACTGCAAAAAAATTTATATCTGGGGACATTGTTTTAATACAAGATGCTGATCTTGAATATGATCCACAAGATTATACAAAATTGATAAAACCGATAATTAATGGTGATGCGCAGGTAGTTTATGGGTCAAGAGTACTAGGAAAAAAAAGATATTTTGTGAAAAATTTTTCATCTATTTATAGAATATTTTTTAATCATGTTCTGACTATTTTTTCTAATGTTTTAAACAAACAAGAACTCACTGATGCTCACACATGCTATAAAGTTTTTTCTACCAAACTTTTTAATTCTATTGAATTAAGAGAAAATGGATTTAGTTTTTGTCCTGAAATTACAACAAAAATAAGTAAAAAGAATATTTCAATAATTGAAATTCCAATTGCGTACCATGGAAGATCATATAAAGAGGGTAAAAAAATAAAAGTTAGTGACGGATTTGAAGCAATAATCACAATTTTAAAGTATAAATTTTAATAGTTGAATAATAAAAATAAAAAACTTATTTAAGACTATAAAGTTAAGTGTAATTTATGTTGATTTATGATAAATTTATAATGTTTTATTTAACTCATCTAATTTAATAAATGAAAAAAGTTTTTAAAAAAATAAATTCATGCAGAATATGTAATGATAAAAATCTAATTAATATAATTGATTTAAAAAAACAATATATTCAAGGCTCCTTTGAAAAGGAAAATCATCCACAGACTGTTAAAACTAAAATTCCACTACAATTAGTTATTTGTAAAAAATGTTCTTTGGTACAAACAAAGCATACAGTTTCTCCTGACGCTTTATATGAGAATTATTGGTATAAGTCTGGAGTTAATTTTACGATGACAGACCACTTATTAAAACTTGCAAAAGAAAGTAAAAAAATTTTAAAGAATAAAAACAAAAAAATAAAAATTTTAGATATTGGCTGTAATGATGGTACTTTATTAAGATCTTTTCCTAAAACCTTCATAAAGGTTGGTATTGACCCAAGTCAAATTGCTAAAAAGTTAAAAAGTGAAAATTTAACTATAATAAATGATTTTTTCCCATCTAAGAATATTTTATTAAAATACAAAAACAATAAGTTTGATTTAATAACGTCTATAGCAATGTTTTATGACATCCAAGATCCAACAAGTTTTGTTAATAATATTAAAAATATTTTAAATGAAAATGGTATTTGGATTTTTGAATTATCCTACCTAGTTGACATGTTAAAACTAAATTCTTATGACACTATTTGTCACGAACATTTAGAATACTACTCTATTACAGCGTTAAATTATTTAATGAAAAAAACTGACATGAAAATCTTTAAAATACAATTTAATGAAATTAATGGAGGCAGTATCAGATGCTATGTTACACATTCTTCAAATCAGAATTATGATAATAAAAATAATCTTAATGTAATTAAAAAAACCTTGAAAAAAGAAGCTAATCTTAAGATTAACACAACCATTCCTTATAAAAAATTTTTTAAAAGAATTATAAAAATTAAACATGAACTTAATGAATTAATTAGAAATATAAAAAAGAATAAAAAGATCGTACATATCTATGGCGCATCAACTAAAGGAAATACAATAATTCAGTGGCAAGGCATAAATGATAAAATTATTGAATTTGCAGCAGATAGAAACCCTCAAAAATGGGGTGCAAAAACGATAGGAAGTAACATAAAAATTATAAGTGAGGAAAAGTCAAAAAAAATGAGCCCTGACTATTACCTAGTATTGCCATGGCATTTCAAAAAGGAATTTTTGAAAAGAGAAAAATTTTTTATGAATAATGGTGGAAAGATGATATTCCCACTTCCAAAGATAAAAATTTATTAAATATGAAAAAAACAGCATTAATTTTTGGTATTACAGGTCAGGATGGATCTTACTTAGCAGAATTTTTGTTAAAAAAAGGATATAGTGTTCATGGAGTTAAAAGAAGATCTTCATCTATTAATACGGGTAGGATAGATAAACTTTACCAAGACCCTCATGAAAAAAAAAGAGTCTTCTTCCTTCATTATGGAGATGTAACAGACGCAATTTCAGTTTCTTCAATTATTAAGAAAATTCAACCAGATGAAATATATAATTTAGCAGCTCAATCTCATGTTGCAGTTTCATTTGAAGTGCCTGAGTATACAGCTAATGCTGATGCTTTAGGAGTATTAAGAATCTTGGAAGCTATAAAGTTTCATAAACTTGAAAAAAAAACTAAATTTTACCAAGCTGGTACTTCTGAAATGTTTGGAAAAGTAATGACAGTTCCACAAAATGAAAAAACTCCTTTTTATCCTAGAAGCCCATATGGTGTAGCTAAAGTTTATGCACACTGGATAACTATTAATTACAGGGAAGCTTATAAAATTTTTGCGTGTAATGGAATACTCTTTAATCATGAAAGTCCAGTTAGAGGCGAAACTTTTGTAACAAGAAAAATAGTAATTGCATTATGCAAAATTAAAAAAAATATGCAAAAGAAATTGTATTTAGGAAACCTTGAAGCAAAGAGAGACTGGGGTCATGCAAAAGATTATGTTGAGGCTATGTGGAAAATGCTACAGCAAAAAATTCCAAAAGATTATGTTATTTCAACAGGTAGACAGTACTCAGTAAAAGATTTTGTTAATTTAGTTTTAGAAGAATTAAATATCAAACATGTTTGGAGAGGCAAAGGAATTAAAACTAAATGCTTCGATGATAAGGGCAATTGTATAGTAGAATGTGATGAGGCATATTATAGGCCGTTAGAAGTTGAAACTTTATTAGGAGATTCTAGAAAAGCTAAAAAAGATCTAAACTGGTCCCCAAAAATTAATATAAAAAGTTTAGTTAAAGAGATGGTAGACACAGAGTTAAAAACATTAATTTAAAATGGTTAGCAAAAAATCAAAGATTTATGTTGCTGGTCATAATGGGCTAGTTGGAAGTGCAATTGTAAGAGCATTAAATAAAAATGGATATAAAAACATCATAGTTGCTAATCGAAAAGAATTAGACCTTACAAATCAAATTAGGGTGTTAAAATTTCTTAAAAAAAATAAACCAACTTTTATTTTTATAGCAGCAGCAAAAGTTGGAGGAATATATTCAAATAACAAATTTAAAGCAGACTTTATTTATGAAAATTTATCAATTCAAACAAATTTGATTCATAGTGCATATTTGTCAGGCATTAAAGACTTAATTTTTTTAGGATCAAGTTGTGTTTATCCAGGAAATCTCAACCATCCAATTAAAGAAAACCAATTACTAACTGGGGAGCTTGAAAAATCAAACGATGCTTACGCCATAGCTAAAATTGCGGGTATTAAAATGTGTCAAAGCTATAATGATCAATATAAAACAAATTATAGATGCTTAATGCCAACTAATACATTTGGACCCAATGATAGTTATGATGATCTAAACTCTCATTTTTTTCCAGCTCTTATAAAAAAAATACATAAGTTAAAAAATAATAATGAATCCAAACTAATATTATGGGGAAATGGTAAGGCTAAAAGAGAAGTTATA
>Ga0307986_10001241_pt1 | contig 18642 bp, 17 predicted proteins | sample EllFjometageno82_FD_203170 | JGI IMG/M metagenome (GOLD analysis project Ga0307986, IMG submission 203170) | Marine microbial communities from Ellis Fjord, Antarctic Ocean - #82 | ecosystem: Environmental > Aquatic > Marine > Unclassified | place: Southern Ocean | collected 2014-10-09
ACTTTTCTTTTGTTTGAGATGAGAAAGATGGATTAATAACAGTACAGTTAATAAACAAATATAAATGTTGTCTTAATTCAGAAGGTTTTACATCAACCCTATACTTCTTTTTAATTTTTTCTCTAAGGTAAGATGTAATTTGCCAGTCTATATTATTAACATGAGTACCACCATCTTTAGTTTCTACTGAATTTACAAATGATATTGCTTTAAATCCTGTTGTTGAGTGGCCTATTCCAATTTTCCAATGTTCTGATTGATCATAAAATACTGGAGTTACATAACGACTTGCATAATCTTTAAATGTTCTAAACTCAATTGGCTTATCATTTAAAGATATTTTAAGAGTTGGGTTACATGCTGCAATATCAATAAGCCTTTTGGTTATCATCAAGTAATGATTCTTATCAATACTTTTTAAACCAAATCTTTCAAAATCAGTAAGATATGTTATTTTTGTATATGCAGTTTTCTTTTTGGTGATTTTAGCTTTAGTTCGCTCAGACATATTATTTTTAAAAGTCTGTACAAAGTGTTTTTTACCATCACAGGTTTCAATTATAAATTCTTTACTAAATATATTTGTTAATGTACTACCAACACCATTTGTCCCAACAACAACCCGATCTTCAGTATCATCAAAATTACTACCAGCCTTTAAATTTGAAAATATCATTTCAGGTACCCATTCATCATACTCTTTATGAATCTCTACAGGTATTCCCCCATTATCCCAGATTGAAATTAAACCTGAGGACATATCTATTTCTACCTTAACCTTATTAAGCTTAGCATTTCTCTTATGTTCATCAACAGAGTTTGAAACTATTTCATCGAAGAGTTTAAGAAAGCCTGGGTTATAAGTTACTTCAGTAAGTTGGAATTGATCTTTACCTTTCATTGGTAAAAATACTTCTTCTGTGTTAGGTTTAATGGAACCTACATACATACCTGGTCTTAACAGGACATGTTCTGTATCTGTTAATTTTTGGTATTTCTTTTCTATGCTCACTGCCATATTTTTATTTTTATATAGTCAATTCTAATATTTGTTTATCTAAATGATCTTTTAAGATTAATATTAAGAGAATGTAAATAAACTTCGTATCTTTTACCTTTATTAGAATCCCATTTAATTATGAAAAGAGATATCAGTTTCTTAAGAGCAGGATAATGAATAAGTTTGTTACTTTTATTCCTTATTGCCTTTATTACGTAGTCATAGTCTGTTTTCATGTTATTTGTATTTTTAATAATTTGTGGAGGCGGTGGGATTCGAACCCACGTCCAATAAGTTTCCCTAAAAACATTGCTTACAGCTTAGGATAAAGTTTTAAGCATAACTTTCCAAAACTGCGTAACTTTTAAAACTCTTAAGGTGGTTTTTAATATCTCGCCCAGGTGCACCTATACTACTTCCTTTTACACCTTAGTCACTTACAAGTATACTCAGTAACATGGTGTGCATTGGTCCTAGATACTAGGCTGCCATTGCAAGTTCAGCGTTTCCACTTAAACAAATTGATGTAGGTCATCACCCAGCACTGTAGTTTTTATTTCAATCAGATTGTCAAAAACCGTTCGCCCCCATTAAATCAAAGAACTCTATTCTCTTTATATATTATAAGTAATCTTAGGATGCAGATGAAATGATCTGGCTAATTCTTCATAACCTTTCTTTGCACCAAATCTATTCTCTGCACCAATATGCCAAACAATCTTTTCGTCTACTTCATATTCACGATATTCTTTATAATCATATATAGTAAATGGTGTTCCGTCTTCGGATTGCATTTCCCATTCGTTTTGTACTTTTTCGTTAATGTCGTTGTCGCTGTACATTACCTCCCCGCATACTTTTTCTAGGTCTTGTTTAGAAGCTTTTACTTCGTGGCCGTGAAAAGATATCATCGAAGATAAATTAGCGTGTTGGAATCTATTCATTGTTTTTTATGTTTATGTTCAGTATATTATAATAGTAACAAATTAACTTTCTTTCTGAAAGATTAATATGGCATTTCTATATTTTTATTTTCTTGTTCTTGTTTAAACTTTTCTATTAGTTTTTTACAAATTATTTTAAGCTCTTGAGAAAACTCACCTTTTTCAATTATCCATGATAAATACCTAGCATCAGTTTCATACACAGTTTTGAATGGGATTCCTTTATGTTTACCGAAATTAAACACGATGGTTCTTTTTTCATCAACATCAGCAAATTTTAATTTACCACCCAAGTCAACTTGATCAGCTCTACGAGTATTAACTTCTTTATCAATTTCTTCAGCTGTTGCTGCCATTGAATATAATTCTCGTTGAACTTGGAATATCTCCATAGTAGCTCTCACGTCAGCCTCAGCTCTATGCGCACCTTCTAAATCTTTACCAGTATATTTTTTATAAGTATTAGTTAAGTCTCGTTTTTCGTAATTGCTGTAAATAAGGAAAGGATCTAATACTGCTCTACTCCTATGATTGAATGCTATACCACATCTCATAAATTCCTCGCATAAGAATGGTACATCAAAGTATAATGCGTTATAACCACCTAGGTCACAATCGCCAATAAAATCATTTATTTCAGATGCTATGGATTCGAAAGATGGTTGATCAGATAAATCTTCAATAGATATACCATGCTTATCTTGTGCTTCAGGTCTCATCTCTGTTATACCTGGATTTACTAACGAACGATAAGATTCAATTTCGTTACCGTCTAAATCAGTCTTGATCATGCATATCTCAATGATACGATCTGCTGTTGTACTTATTCCTGTGGTCTCAAGATCAAACCAAACTATATTTTTCTTCATACTATACTATTTAACTTTGTTATTATTAAATTTTATATAGCCAAAACTGAAAATAGTTTTAAGAATTTACTAACTTTTATTCATTAAATAGTGTTATCGGGATAGTAGTCATCATAATCATCAACAGGATCTGTTGGTTTGTTTAGAAGTTTTCTAATGTATGCCAGAATTAGCGTTAACATTTATCAGGATGTTGTTATAATTATTTCATTAATAGTATCTCCGGCCTTAACCTGTTCTATTAACTCAATACCATCTATAACATGACCAAATGTAGTATGGCCCTTATCTAAGTGGCGAGTTCCATTCCTGCTTAAGCAAATAAAGAATGCACCCATTGAGGTATGCTCAGTTCCAGTATTAGCAGCGCTCAATACACCGTATGCATGGAAGTTATTGTCCTTTGTTCTGCGTGGTAAATCAACCTCATCAAATAAGCGATGATATAATGTACCATCTTCAACTGGGCTTGCTTGAATCATGAAACCTGGGATTACCCTATCAAAACTTTGGTTATTATATTTACCATTATTTACTTTGTCAATAAAATTACCCGTATGTATTGGAGTTTCTTCATAAAGACGAAATGTGATATCACCTTTATCCATTTTAAAGATTGCTATATTCATTATAATTAGTTTTCTTCGATTGTTAAACTTATTTGTGCAATTGCAACCGGTAGAGATGCTAATGTAGAGTTAATTTTTCCTAAAGTAGAATTTAATTTTTTCATTGGATCTGGTCCACTTGCAGCTTTAGCCTCTGGGGTTATTGCTGGTTTATTTTTATCTCCACCACCTAATGCATCTAGTCCTCGTTCTATAAGACTTGGTGCTTTTTGTTCTTGCATTATGTCTCTTATCTCTTCTACTGCATTGGCTAATGCTTTATATGCACCACCATCAGATGATAGTCTTGAACTAGATTTAAATAAATCACCGAATGCAACAGTTTTGTCAATATCTATTTTATTAATGGAATCTGCAATTTTGCTAATACCATCAGCTGCTTTGTCTAACAATCCTTTTTCTGCAACATCTCCTAGTGTTACGATGAACCCTGAAAAATCCCTCAACTGAGGAGATACCATCGGGTTAGTTTCATAAAGATCACTGAATGCAGTTCCAATAGAAGTTAATAAAGTTCCAATAGATGCTGCTACTGCCTCGGGTTTAAAGTCTCCGCTAAATGCCTTTAGGCCAGCTGCTATGTCTGTAAGCGCGGCACCAGCACCATCAACTGCTTCGATACCTTTTTGTATTTTATTCTCATCCCATGAAATAAACCAATTGCCATCAGTTTCTTCATTATCTTTACCACCTATGGAAGCAAACGCTTGACCAACCATTCCTAAGACTGCTTTAATCTTACCAGCAGTTTCTTCAGGATTTTTTAAACCTGCGAATGAAGTAAGGGCATCGGCAATAGTTTTTAATTGATCGCCTGCACCAGATACCGAGGCAACACCTTCTGCTACTTTATTCTTTTTAATACCAAGCAGAGATCCCCAAAAACCACCAGACTCAACTGTACCTTCATCAGCAACCGCAGCAAAGGCTTCTTGCACGAAACCAATACTATCACTAATTGCCTTCCCGAGTGTTGGAAAATCAATTTCTTTGTCTATTAATGATTGGAATCCTACTAAACCGTCTACAATATCCTTTAGAACTTTACCAGCACCTGATACTGAATCAATACCTTCTTTAACTTTATTCTTTTTAATACCAAATAAACTGTTAAAAAATCCACCAGCTTCAACTGTTCCTTCTTCAGCAACAGCAGAAAATGCTTTTTGTACAAACCCAACAGTATCACTTATAGCTACGCCTAATACTTGAAAATCAACTTGTTTATCAACTAATGTCTGAAATGCGGTTAATCCATCAACGATACCAGTTAAAGCTTTACCAGCATTCATTACAGAATCAATACCTTCTTCAACTTTATTTTGCTCTAAACCTAACAAAGACCCAAAGAATCCACCTTGTGCAACATTACCCTCGCCACCAATAGCAGCAAAGGCAGTTTGTACAATACCAACAGTATCAGTTATAGCTTTACCTAATACTTCAAAATCAACATCTTTATCAATTAGTTTTTGGAATGATATTAAACCTTCAGTTATACCAGTTAAAGCTTTACCAGCATTCATTACAGAATCGATACCTTTCTCGGTTGCATTAGGACTAAACGCATTTCCAAATATAGCACCAAATACTCCACCTGGACTAGCAGCTTCACCGCCTGCTGAAGCAAAGGCTCCACTAATTCCAGTTAATGCAGTAGCTAATATTGTACTTTCAGAATCAGTCCACCCTACCGATTTAAATGCCTTTAAGCCAACTGATAGTTTAGTTAATGCCATACCGGCAGCTGCATATCCTGCAGCAGCAGATAGCATCATTGGCCCTTTTACTGCGCTACCTAATGCATTTCCTATATTTTTAAAGAATCCAGATGCGCCACCTTCCTTATTAGTAGTTCCTAAGAATGCGGTTTTAATACCTGCTAATAGTGTGACCAAGTCTGTAGAATCTGCCTGTGACCATTTAACAGATTTTATAGCTTTTAATCCTGGTGCTAATAATATTAGAGCCCCACCAACGGCAGCAAATGCAATTGCACCAGCACCAATAAACAATGCTCCAAATCCTGCAGCAGCAAATTCTAAACCTAACATTAATAATAACGCACCCTGTACACCAACATCACTCATTGTTGTATCTTTAGTTGCTTCAGCAAATGGAATATATCCAAAACCAAATATAGCTAAACCTATTCCTAACAATGCGACTGCAACTGCCCCTTGTAAAATATTCCCTAAGAAATTTCCAAGTAAACCTACAGCTAATCCCATACCGAGTATTACAGCGACTTGTACTAATACATCACCTATACTTGGTGCTGCTAGTGCGACTGCCATTGCAAATAAACCATACCCTATACCAAATAGAGCTAAACCTATTCCCATTAATATTAATGCAGCAGATCCCTTTCTTATAGTTTTATCAAATCTACCTAATAGAGCAACAGCAGTACCCATCAATACTAATGATGCAACCATTCCTAAGAGAATAACTGGCTTCATTAATATAAACATTGTAGTTACTGCAAATAATGCTAGTCCGAATGCAAAAGATTTCATTGCATCTCCCATCTTATCTAATGCCTTTGATCCTCTATTGATTTGTTTTGATTTCTTTCCTACTAATGATAGTGCTAAAGATACACCTAACATGCTAAGAATTAAGAATGGAACTCCGATTATAGCAACAACTGAAACTAGTGATGCTAATGCTAATCCTTTAGCAAAAGAAAATAGCGATGTACCAACTAAGTCTAAGGCTTTTGCCCCTTTACTAATATCCTTTGAGTCCTCACCTAACTCTATGAACGTTGGTTTAATTAATCTTATTGCAGTCTTGAATAAATTTATACCAATTATACCAATAGGTAAAAGTATTGCAGATAATGCTAGATTTTTTGCGAATGTCCCAATTGAGGAAGCCATTATTTTAAACGCCTCTGCACCTTCCTTTAACTCTTTAGGTTTAAATGTTGATACAATTTTATATAAGTCAAATAAAGTATCTTTAAACTTACTAACTGCCTTTTTAGGTACAAAGTTAAATATAATCAACCCTTTAGCTAGAGTAATAGCACCACCGCCCAATGCCTTTAATGCTTCAGAGCCTTCTTTTAAACTTTTGTTATCTTTACCACCACCCTTATCTTTACTTGCTGCTTTTTTACCATCTGCTGCCTTATCTTTACCTGTAGCTATTATTTCCAATAACTTAGTCTGTCTGTGGCTATTCTTAAACATTAAGACGTCACGAGTATTTAGATTAGTACCACTACTTACCTCAATAAGCCTATCTAATTTTTTTAAGATAGTTACTCCAGTATCTAATTGCGCAGAAATAACTGCTGTTATTGCATCAAGTGATTCTGAAGATGCTTCAGATGTAGCTTGGATCTTTGTTAACGGATCCATCAAGTCTTTTAAGGTTACAACAGCCATTTAGATTTTATTTTTACAATTTAGGCATGGTTATATTAGGCATTGAAGGTGTTTTATATTGACTCATACTTTTTTGAGCCGACGACTTCATACCATCCATATTGTATTTATCCTGTGTGTCTCTGTTATTTTGTTCCTCTTGTTTATTACGATCTTTTAATAGATCATTATAAATTTCTAAAGTATATTCATATTCATAAAAAGGAAGCAAATCCAGCTCTGAAGGCTGGAGATGCAACTTTTCTAATAATAATACTCTAACTTTAAAGAAGTTCAGTAGAGATATCTGGAATAAGGAACAGAGCCTTGATACCGCCGGGAAACGTGAGCGGGACAGTGACCTCCTCACTGCAGCTTTTACATGGGAATACCATCTCCGGTTTAACACCGACTTTCATGTCTTCAGCTAATCTGTAGACGATTGTATATTTTGTAGAATCCCAGCCTTGAAAGGATGTAATCTTTGCAAAAATATCTTTTTCACTCCAACCTCGCCATTCCCTTTGTAAGTAAGGTAATATAGCCAGTGTAGATTTATCCCAGTTCTTGTTATTCTCCTCTCTATCTCTGATATAATCAGTTATAGCTCTCATAATACCAATTGTAGGTGGAGCCATTTGAATAACCCCATAGTTTTTAGTAGCAATAGAATAACACCTATCAGTGGTATCATAGTACTTCTCAAATTTTTCTACAACAGAATTAAATTGTAAATTACTAGTTCTTAATTCCATTGAGTCTTGTGATTTACACATTGAAGATTTACATGAACTGCTTGAAACTGGCATCATTAATGTATGCTCACCGGTTTTAAATGTTAATTCCCTAATAGAAAGTATTAAATAAATTCTATCTTCTTCAAGAATATCTTTGTAAGATCCTCTTTGTGTACCATAAGTTACTTTAGAACATGATATTACAAGATTATTTAAACCTTCATCTACTTCTCTAAGATTGTTTTCATCGATAGTAGAGAAACTCCTAACCTCAGCAACCTTTGCAGGTCTGATATGAATTTCAAAATCATCTCTATAAAATTTACCTTTAGATGGAAAACTATTAAGATCTAAACGAGTATAACCTACCATCGCATTTAACCTTTGAATTTCAGGATCATCTGAAGTAACTTTATTCATTTGTCTATTAGTATCAACCTTTCCTAATGTTTGTACTACTTCATTGGGAGTTTCGGTAGCCTCTACTTGAACTGCTTCAGCTTGGTCGAATTCCTTTTGGATATTATCTTCGTGCTCTTTTGACATCTTTTATTTATTTTTTATTAATTGTTTTTCTGGTTTAGTTTCTTCAACTATATGCTCTACTATTAATTGTCTAACATATCTTGAAATAGCGACAGGTTTTATTCTGTTTTCCATTGATTTCTGTATAATGATTGCATTAAGACTATCTTCATCTTCAGGAGTTAACAATACTTGTAATTTTTTAGTAAGTCGTTTCCTTTGTGGGATAAGTTCTTGAACCGTTTCATTATACCCATACTTAGAATTATCAGATTTAAATTTGTTGATCCAATACTCTACTCTTTTTAAAATATCACTTAATGCATGATCTTCTTCAAAGACTTCAACCACTTCTCGATTAAAAGACATAGTTCCAAAATCTTTAACTGCGCGTTTGATGTATTTTCCAGTTCCAAAGTTATTAGGGTTATCATTTAATGAATAACCAATGTAAACTTTGTTTGTTTTTTCTTGTTGTAATTTATAGATTATCATATCTCTATATTATATATTTTATATTATATATTGGTGATGAGGCAAAAAAACTGGGAATGCTACTAACAATCCCAGTTTTAATTTAAATTAATTATAATTAAGCGCCTACGTTCTCCTCAACCCAATGATCACAACGGAATACCATTGTTAACTGAGCTGCATCTTGTGTAGTATAATTCAGTTCATCTACAAAATCAGGTTGTCCTGTTGGGAATACATCTTTAAATGTAATCTTTCTGAAGATATCTCCTGCTCTGTTATATTGAACAACGATCATACTACCTATATAATCTTTCTTTAATCCCATTTCACCAGTTAATGGATCATAGATTACAGTATTCCAATTACGGAATGTATTATATATGTAGTTTTCATTTGCATCATTCAAGTTAAGACTGAAGTTAAGTGTTAAATCAGCAAACGTCTGTCCTGGCATACCTGCAAAAGATCTATCGGCAAATTTATACTTTTGTCCTACAGCATCAATAGATGGATTTAAATTATTTAATCCTCCGATTGAATTTACTTGTTCTAAGATAAGTCCTGTATCATCACCTAATGGAGAAAATACAGTAACCTCAAATAGGTTAGGTTGAATTGGTTCAAACCTTTGGCTACTGGCCCTTGATTGGGTATAATGTGGTAACGGCATAATTTATATTGTTTTTTTATATATTCGTCTTACTTAAACTCTTATTGGAAGTTTCCTGAACTAATTGCTCCAGTTCTTAGAATAGTTGTTCTTTGTACAAGAATTTCCATTCCTCTTACTGGTTCAATATATGTATCAAGGATACCTACATTCTGGTCAATTACTTCTGGTGTATTATTAGTATCATCCATGATATTTCTATAATCATAAACACCATCATCGTTTTGAACAGTTGATAAGAAGTTATCAGCTAACGTTTTTATTTCTAATCTTGTTTGAGCTGTATTAAATTCGAATAAGTAGTTTTTAAGAATTGCATCTATACCATCTTGGATATAAATTACAACCTCTCTAACGTTAATTGAACTTAATGCAGATTTCGGTACCTGTTGTGCAGTTTTATTTGCAAAGATAGTTGGACCTGTTCCACTTTGGAATACAATTGGATTGAATCCGAATGGCTCTAAGTAATAACGATCTTCTTGGTCAAGATTTAATTCTAAACCTACAACTCCATTTCCACCTATAACACCACGTCTTACTCCAGCCACGATTGACCACGGTAATGCGTTTTCGTATTTAAGTATAAAGTTATTAGATACATATGCAGCAGGAGGAACACTTATGTTCTTTCCTAAATCCCTAACAGTAATGAATGGATAATAATAACCACCCCAAGATCCACCACTCGTTGCCGAAGGTAATGAATACCTAATTGTTGGATTCAATGAAAGATTACCACCTTCAGATATCATCTTAGAAGATAAACCACCAAGCAGATCAGTAAAACTTGGATCCGTGCTTGCTTTAAAATCTTTAGCAGATGGTGCATTAACAATTGCGAATGCATTTTTTCTACCTGCACATAAATTTGTATAAACAGCTTTACAGTTTGCTTCTATTCCATTTCCATAAGTATCTACTACATAACGGAAGTTAATAGTTTCTTTATCAGTTAAAGCTTTATATAAATTAGTTCCACCTAAAATCGGACTTAAACAGTAATTCTGTCTAGTATTAGATCCATCAGGAACATGTTTTGTAGCCATTAAAGTAAATCCAGGTAATTCAAATACATTAAGGTAATCAACCCATTCGTCGATTGGATAATATAATTCAACCTTTCTTAGTGTTGTACCAGCTGGATAAGTTAAATCTATCTCAGATTGACAAGTTACTAACATTGCTGTTTTATTTGCCGGTATGATTGGGTATTCAGATGGTGTTAATCCACCTACCACTATATTAATTCTAGTTAACCTTGAATGTCCACTTACTAAGCCTTCATCATGTACTAAATAGTTTCCTACAGTAACATCAGCAGCATCAGGTGAATCTGTTACTATCAACACTTGATTTGGTTTTAGTAACGGTTCATTAAGAGTATCGCCTATTACATCAATACTAACATTAAGAGCGCCTTTTAAAGTTTGTACAGCTAATGTAGTAGTATTTGCTAATGCAACGCCTTTAGAATTTAAAAAGAATCCTGTCCCATCTAAAGTAAAGTCAGCGTGTGGTGTTAAATTAATTAAACCATCTTCTTGGTAAGGTGTTATCCTAACTGATGGTAAATAATATGCTGGATCCGATATTACTACTTTATTAAGAGCAGTTGTTGGTCCACCTGTGTGGATATAACCATAATCTATAGCATTCATTACCAAAAATGATTGTGTTGCAGCATTTGCACCTATTTTGTACTGAGCTTCATCTCCATCTGTTAAAGTACCATTAGCAAATTGCGTTTGTACAGTAGATCCATAAGAACCTATAATACCAGCAGCTGTACCATTAATTGGTCCAAATTCATCTACTATAAAATCGAAGTCTGCTTCATTAATATATGTATATGATGTTCCAGTCCAATCCGATAATTGTGTTGAACCTACGTCAGATAATAATATTGTTACAGTACTACCTAAAACCTGCACAGATGTTACTGGTACATATTCCCCGGTAACAGAATCTAATAAAAAAGAACCTACTACAGTAGAAGTGTTTGCAGTTAACTCGCTAAAACCAGTCCAAAAAGAATCTTTAGGATCTGTTGAATCTACTACTTGTATTTGTATTCCTCCACCAGTTGGTACAGATGTAGTTATTATACTCGTATCAGCAGTCACAGTAGTTCCAGCCTCGAACGTTCTAGGGTAAGATAAGTCAGAAACAATTGATCCACCGTATGATAAGAAATTAATATCAGCTTGTGATGATGTTGCTTGTTGGTGTTCAAGATTATGACCTACCATATCAATTCCACCAGATACACCATCAATTAAAGTTTCACCGTCAAATAAATTTTCATTTACAGTAACAAATAATCCAGTAGTTGCAGTATCAGCATTTACTAATTTTTCAACGAAAAGGTTATTACCTAATAGATCAACGAAGTCAGGAATTAAACATGCAGTATAAGTTGCTTGTAATTCTACTTCTGATTCATTAAAGAATTGTGATAATTTAGTATCAGTACCATCAGAAGCAAATACCTTTCTTTTTAATCCTTGTGTTGGATCAAAATATTCTTGGAATGTTGGATCAGAATTAAATCTTGAATAAGGTGTTACTGAACTAAAATCTCCACCGAAGTTACCACCTATTACATAGATGTCTACGAAGAAGTCAGATATTAAACTATCTTTATCTAAAAATCCAGGTACATTTGCAGCACCATACCATTCTTCAACAGTTACTTGGTAAGCTAATACGTTTGTTAATGCAGATTTTTTAGCAATTACAGATATAGGAGTTTGTCCTAAATTAGTAATGTCTAACAAATCATTAACAGTTGTACCAGTCAATTTAGCTTGATCAGCACCAACGTTAGTTAAAAAATCATCTGTTGATGGAAACCAAAATTTATCTCTGTTGTAAAATTTTTGATATTCAAAATCAGCCCCTAAATTCGCTTGGGCTAATGGTGTTGCTGAGGTTCCAAACCTCATTGCATTTATTTTGTCATTTTTATCTAAGTTAAGTAGATTCAATGCAAGAATTGGTCCTCTTTCCAATGCAGCCAAACAGCTTCTGTGGAAAAAAGAATCTTTTCTTTCTAAGTTTCTGTCGATATCACCGAATACTTGCTTAAAGAAAGCTGTATCTGGAATAAAGACGGGTGTATTAAACGGACCTCTCTTTGAAAAACCGACCACCAGTCGAGTTTGATTTGCTGGAATGCTTACTACTTGACTTTTGTCAAATTCGAAACGATAAGTACCTGCTGCTTTAAGAGAAGCGATTTTTGGATCTAGTGCCATCTTGTATTATATTTTTTTGTTTATTAGTTTTTTTATATATCCACTACTCTCCGAACTTTTATACTAAGTCGTAGATATCAAAATTAAGATTACCGCCTTTCGAATCTTTTTCTAGAATTTCTTCTATTTTAATTTGTATAGCTGGATCTATGACATCATAAATCTCTTCTACAAAATCTGAGAAGTCTAAAGTAGTAAAGAACTCAGAACTATTTATACAAGTCATAATCAAGTCGTCATTTCCCAATTGACCTGCATATGAACCATTTGGTAGTTTTCCAAAAGTTGACGATTCCTTTACAGTATCTTTATCAAATATTTGGATTTTATTCTGAGTGATGTATTTTTTAAAGTTTTGGCAAAATATCGGTTTGTTGTCTTTCTTAACCTTAAGACCGAATTGTTTTACCTTTGCGTCTACTCTATGTTTAAATTTAACAATAGATTCTTCATCAAATTCATTTCTCTGTGGGAAGACAGTTTCCATTCTTTTTATCAATTCACCACCAAACATATTCCATTCTATGATTAATTTTACATTCTCTGAAAAGAACATATCAAAAGTTAAAATGTACAGAGATTTTGCAAACTCTTCAATGGTGTGTTCATTACTCCTAAACCTACCAACTTGGCTTATGGCAAAAAAGTCAACAAAACTACCTGGTGTTGTTATAGCTTTCCAATCCTTTTGATCTAGCATTTTTACTTGGAAGATATTAATAACAGAATAGTCACCACCAACACCTTCTGCAATATCTACAGAAAATACCCAATAGTTATAATCTTCTTCTATTTCATCTAAATTAAATCCTGGCTTCCATAATAAACCAGAGTAATCAATTTCTGCATCATCAAATTCAGCAACCTCTTGGTGGACAAATTCTAATTGATTTTCTGTAAGCTTCTTTAAACTAGCTGCACCTAATAATAATGAAGAGCCTGCTATAAACTGATTTCCATATTGCCTATTAAAAGCTTCATCACTACCTAAGTTAGCAACCTCTTGTCGCATCCAAGCATCATCTCTTCCTGGTACATCCCACCAATCTACTCGAAATGGTACATATTCACTTAATCCTTTATCAGCAGCAGTATATATGTCATAGAACTTATTAAACCCATTAGGTGTGCTGGTAATTATAACTTTAGAATTAGCTGATGCAGAAACAGTTGGATATACATTTTCATAAAAAGTATCTACAAAGTTTGCAGGAATATGGGCGAACTCATCCATAAATAATAAATGAATAGTAAATCCAATTGCTGCTTTCTTAGTAGTAGTCTGACCTATGATCCTACAACCATTATCAAATTTAGAGTTAAACACATCCCATTTAAGTGTACCGGGCTTGATAAAGAAGGGTAGATGTTCTAATATAGTTTTACCTTTATCAATAATTTCTCTTGTTGTAGCACCCTTATTTGAAAGTATTAACGAATTTTTATCGAAATTGAATACTGAATACCATGCAATAAAGATAGATGAACATATTGTTTTACCAACTTGCCTACTTGCAAGACATACATTAAACCGTTCTGCTTGGAACTGTCTTAACATGTCTTCTTGGTATGGTCTTAGATTAATTGTCTGTAAACCGTGATCTGTCATTACAGTACAATAAGTATTAGCAAAGTATACAATATCTTTTGCACACTTTTTAATTTCTCTTATCTCTTCATCAGTATAATTAAATACAATATTACCCTTTCTTAAATTAGGATTACCTTCATAGAATGGTGTAGATTTTGGCTTGTACCCCTCGTCTATTGCCAGCATTAATTGCTCCACTTTCTTTGAAGTCCATGAAAATTGTTCTTGGCCTTTAGTTATCTTTAATTCAAATCCTGCTGATTCTGCTTGTGGTTTAGCCATTGGTTTCTTCTAAAATAGCAATAAGTTGATTAATGTGGATTATCTCGTACTCAGTATCATCCAAAGTAACCATTGTACCTTTGCCCATATTTTTTAATATAATATCACCTTCCTTTATATGCTCTGCGTCACCTGCATTAATAATCCTCGCTTTACGGTTATGCTTTTCTACTGGTATAATAATACCTGTTGCTGTAGTCTGTTCTTGTTGCTCAATTTCTTGAACTAACAAATAATTATTTTTCATCTTCATGGCTATCGACATCTTGTATATCTTCTTCTTTAATTGTATCTTGTAAAGCTCTCATTAAATCTTTAGTACCCCTAGACTTAACACCACTTTGTTTATTGGATGATGTACTTTCAGTGCTATGATAAACATCTACATCGCGTGATATCTTTTTTGCATTTTCCTCGATCGCAATAAGATACATAGTTTGGCTTTTTATAATATCTAATAGAGTTCGTTGTAAATCAGATAGTACTTCAAACATTCTTGGTGAAACATCCCCTTCATGGATTGTCTCCATTAATAAGGTAATAGCAGTTTCACTATTTTGCATTTGTCTTACTAACATTGATAGGGCATATTCATCAAGCTGTGCTTTTGCTCTGATATATTCATGCTCTGCTATAATCTCCTCGCTTAAATAAAATGAAAGTAGACTATTTATTGTCTTCTCTGCCCTATTCTTAGCTTTAGTTAACTGTGCGCTTTGATTACTATCAAGTCTGACAGGTTCTAGTTCTACATTGTTCTCTGCATAACCTTCAACCTCATCAGGTAGATCATTTAACAAGTCACCTAAACTATCACGAAACTTATCTTTCGACGATTCTTTCATATGTTTAAATTTATAATATATATTCCAAGTTACCTTGGGTTAGTAACAGTTGGGAGTAATAACTCAGGGGATGCATTATCAAGCAGTAAAGCTAAATGAGAATCTTTTACTACATATTGACTTAAAATCAATTCTTGCAATTCTTCTTCTATAGGTTCACTCCATATTCTAATATTTGTCAAATCAGTTTGACAACCTAATAATTTCCATGCATAACCTTCAGGTATTGCTATTGGTGATACTGTTTTTGTATTTGTGTAAATACTTGTTAGATCAGCAGATCTGTCTGGATTTATAGCCCCGGTTAATTCTATAGTATTGTATAAGAATAATGATAGTTGTTTGGCTATGTTATTTAAATTAATAGTTGCAGCATACCATTCACCGTTACTTAGTGCAACTGGCCCTAATTCAGCCGCTTTTGATAAATCATATTTATAATAAGCATTATTAAATTTAATTATAAACCAATTTGCAGTATATGTTAATTGAACATAAGTAAAGTTCCTAGTGTCATCAGTATCATACGAAATAAAAGTATTACTCTCTTCTTTCTTAAATGTTGCATTGTTACTTATAATTCCATCTATATAAGGTATATCTAAAGTAATGGTCTTTGTTGCAGTGTCTACTGATTTTACAGGCTGTATGCTATTATATGAAGTTGTGCCTCTTACTACGATCCAATCACCAGCAACAATACTATTAGCCACACTTAGTGGTAAAGAGTCTGCAGTGATCATTGCATTACCAGCATTATTGGTTATTGTATTAATTACAAAATTAGCACCGATTGGCTTTGTATACTGTGGCCTAAACCAAAATGTAAAGGCTCTATTTTCATTAGCTGCCCATCCACCAGTATATCTGTACTTGACTCCTACTGCATTTTTTGTTAATGTTTTTAATGCATAATGGTATTTTGAAATAATAGTCCATTGATTATATACATTCTCCTCCGTAATAGTCATTTTTTTATTCAATGACCTTCTTACATAGTCATTTGCCTGGCTACCTATAGTATTGTACTCATTAGGTTTTCTAACATCTTTAAATTCGTTATCTCTCTCAACTCTGAATTTTTCCTCTACACTAGATACTAATGCATCAGTAGAAACCTCAGCAGCTAAACCATCAACAGTATTCTCATAACCTACATTGGTTCTTTGCTGGTATGTTACAAGACTAACTCTCCAATAAGATCCTGCATACATAAAGTCATCAGCTTCTGCTATTGCATCTACTTCATACATACGATTCATAAACTGTTCAAAGTAAAGATAATCTCTCATCTGTGGTTTTGAACCTATACCAAAAATTGCTTCGAATGCAGATTTAACAATATGAATTTCAAACTGAACAGGAAAGTCCATCATTAACGGATTAAATGCAATATCTCTAGTAGGTAATTCGTTATCAGGAATCATTATCTTAACCTCGCCTGATTTAATAACATCAAACAATGAATATTCTTTTAAGATAACATCCTGGCTTCGTTGATCTGCTTTAGTTTTATAATACTTTACACAGAAACCAAATAAGTTAGACGCCATTGCAGATAGTTGAGTATACATTTGTCCTGCTCTAGATATATCATAAGGATTCCAGCCACTTTCGCAACAATCAAATGCTAGATTTAATGCGCCTGAGCAACCGTCAACTCCACCACAATCTATTTGAGGTATTTTACATATTACACCACCATCAGTTACAATTTCTAATGCAATTGAATTAAAAGTTAATGTACAATCACCAACTTGTGTATATCTATATTGAATCCAAAATTTATTTGCTGGGTTCAATACTAACTTTTCTAAATTAACATCAGTTAACTGTACCCAATCTGAATAAGTAACCCCATCTATACCCCATCTATAATCTTTATTATAGTAGCATGATGTAGATTCACCTGATATTGAATCAGTAAAACCTAATATTTCCGTTACGTTTTCATATGGAGCCTGTAGACTAACTAATAGTTGATCTCCGTTAGCATCTGTTGATGATCCTGTTATTGCCATGTTACGAGTTTATTTGTTGATCTTCACTTTTGTTGAGTTTCTTACCCCATATTTTATCAGCAGAGGATAACCCTAAGCCACCAATACATATCGCAGCTACGGCATTTACAATAGTTGGTTCTACTGGGTTTTCTGTGAATAGGTTAATAAACAGAGCAACACACAATGTTAAACCTGCAATAATACCAACAAATCTTTTTGAAGAAGGATCTCCCTTTTCATCTCTTAAGAGTCCTCTAACCCAATTTATAATCTTTTTCATAATACAAACCTTATTTGGTTTATATATTCATGTTCTAATATGGGGTATAGTCAGTCTTAACTAATAGAATAGGATCGTCTTCCTCGATCTTTGGGTCAATTGATGTAATGATTTCTAAAGTATCCATTACTTGAGCTTCATCCATTTCAGCAAGAATACCAAACAAGAGAGCAGCTTTAATATAAAAGTAAGAAGATCTTTCCAAATACTTGTTCTTGAGTATTCCTACTTCTATAAATCTTTTATTAAAAGTATCTAATTGTTCTCTATCTAATATTTTAGTAAGATCAAATGTACCTTCTATAATATTAAAATGAAAACTTACAATTTCACGACCACTTTCAAGCTTTACTAATCTTGAGAATACTTTATCATCTGACATTTTAAAAGTAATTCTTTCTAGGTTAGGTAATCTATTAATTATAGATTGCAAAAAGAAAATAGAGTTAGGTTTAAAATCGGGTGTTGGTAATAAATCCTGATCCAATGTCTTATGCAACTCGCCCCTAAGGAATGCAGAAGTTCTTATTGCACGCTCAAACCCATCTAATGAGACAATGAATTCGTACTCGTGTTCTGATTCGTTTTCGCATTCTTTTTTTACTTTAGATATAATTAGATTATCAATGTAATCATTTTTATATAAAGTAAATGCGATATGTGTTGGTAATTCTAATTCAAATTTTGTATTAATTAACATCATCACTCATCTGTTTTTCTAATACCTTTATTGCATTTTTAACTTCAGTTGGGTGGTGCTTCATTGCTTCTTTAAAATCACGGTCTCCTATTTCATTAATCTTTAAATACATTTCTAAAGCTTTAGTATTAGGTTCCCATATTTTTATTTTTTTAGAGGCCTTTGTTTTAGTATAAATAAAACCAGGTACTCTACTAAACTTTGATGCAACCATTCTCCACGCTTCTGCTTGACCTACTGGATCAATCTTAAGTGCATTAAACATATTTGCTTGTATAGGAAACTTAGTACTCATGAATCTATTTGTCATAAATGAATTCCTAGACTTATCATACCTCTTTAATTTATCCCATTGTGCATCTCGCCCAAAGAGAATTTTTATATAATCAAATAATTTTATCATGTTTACCGTTTTTGTATTTCTTTAGAAGTTTTTATAGCCCAATCAACTCC
>Ga0307986_10001242_pt1 | contig 18617 bp, 16 predicted proteins | sample EllFjometageno82_FD_203170 | JGI IMG/M metagenome (GOLD analysis project Ga0307986, IMG submission 203170) | Marine microbial communities from Ellis Fjord, Antarctic Ocean - #82 | ecosystem: Environmental > Aquatic > Marine > Unclassified | place: Southern Ocean | collected 2014-10-09
GAGTTGGTTGTCACAACCGCTGCAGATGAATTAGCAGTAATAATGGTTGCGTTGGCAGTAGCCATAAAACCTAACATAGTAAGGGCAAAAAATAATTTTTTCATTTTAAATAATTGTTTGTTCTTTTAATTAAATGCGGTTAAAGATAAAAAAAAATATTTACGATATTAATTTTTGCAGAGAGGAAGGGATTCGAACCCTCGATTCCAATGCAATTGGAATACACGCTTTCCAAGCGTGCGCCTTCGACCACTCGGCCACCTCTCTTAATCTAATTTCAAATAAAGCGAAAAATATCTTTTAAAAAAAATATTCTTACTTTTTAAAATCAATTTTTTTATTTTTAAATATTGTGATTGCATTTTTTGAGGTTTCAAGGGCTACTTCCTCTAAAGTTATCCCATAACATTTTGCAACTTTATTTGCAATTAAGGTCAAATATTTACTCTCATTTCTTTTCCCTCTATGCGGCGCAGGAGCTAAATATGGGGCGTCTGTTTCTAAGACAATATTTTCTATTGAAATTTCACGTAAGAACTGATCAATTTTTCCATTCTTAAAAGTAATCACGCCCCCAATTCCTAATTTAAAATTTAAGCTTATTACTTGCTTAGCCTGTTTTAGAGTGCCTGTAAAACAATGGAAAATACCATATAGATCTTTTCCTTTTTGAGCTTCTAAGATTTTGAAAACCTCATCAAAAGCATCCCTACAATGAATTACTATTGGGAGTACATATTGTTTTGCCCATATAATTTGTTGTACAAAAGCAAGCTGCTGTTGTTCGATAAATTGCTTATCCCAATACAAATCAATTCCAATTTCACCAATAGCACAAAATTTTCGTGCTTTTAATTGTTCTGCAACTTTTTCCAACTCTTCGGCAACATTTTCTTTTACATGGGTAGGGTGCAAACCTGCCATTAAATGAATACTTTTTGGATATGCTACTTCTAAAGCATACATTCTTTGCACATAAGTACTGTCGATGGCTGGAATAAAAAAATGGTCCACTCCGGCGGCAATTGCCTCTTCTATGACTAATTGCTGGTCTTCGTCAAAAGCTTCGGTGTATAAATGAGTATGAGTATCGATGAATTTCATATGAATAATTTTGTCTCAAAAAATAACAATCACAAAGGTACTTAACTAAAAAAAGACCTTTGAATTTAATTATAACAATTACTTTTGAAAGAGTTAAAATATTTTGTTATACCCAATAATCTATATGGAATCTAGGCTATACGTTTCTTTAAAAAATACCAAAACACGTCATATTATTTGTAAAGCACATATAAATGGAGTTGCTGCACAACTTTTAATTGACACAGGGGCTTCTAGCAGTTGTGTTCATTCTATACTTGAAGAAAAGTTTCGTCTTCGCAGTAAAGGAGATTCTTTTAACGCTGCAGGAGCCAGTCAAGGTAAAATGCCAGCATTTTTAACTCGTAAAGCGACATTAAAATTAGGCCGTCATGATGTTGGAAAACTTGCTTTTGTTCTATTAGACCTATCACACATAAATAAAACCTTAATATCACAAGGCGCTATTCCTATAGAAGGAATCCTAGGTGCAGATTTTTTAAAAAAGAAAAAAGTAAGTATTGATTACCGTACTCAAAAATTATGGCTATAACTCAAGTGCTTTTTTAGCTTCCCCGTCCATCAAAATATTTAAAGGATCTTCTAATGCTTCTTTTACAGCTACTAAAAACCCAACTGATTCTCTTCCGTCAATAATTCTATGATCATACGATAATGCCAAATACATCATTGGACGTACTTCAACTTTTCCGTTGATTGCCACTGGGCGTTCAATAATATTGTGCATTCCTAAAATACCTGATTGTGGTGGGTTAATTATAGGAGTTGAAAGCATTGATCCGAATACTCCACCATTAGAAATAGTAAAAGTACCACCTGTCATGTCGTCAACGGTAATTTTACCATCTCGAGCACGAACGGCCAAACGACCAATTTCTTTTTCAATATCACTAAAAGATAACGCTTCGGCATTACGAACTACCGGGACCATTAATCCTTTTGGGCCTGAAACGGCAACACTAACATCACAGTAGTCATATGAAATTTTATAATCACCTTCCATCATAGAATTCACATCAGGGAAAAGTTTTAAAGCTCTTACTACCGCCCTAGTGAAGAAACTCATAAACCCAAGTTTAACTCCATGCTTATCAAGAAAGGCATCTTTATATTGTTTGCGAAGCTCAAAAATAGGCATCATATCTGCCTCGTTAAAAGTGGTTAACATAGCTGTTTCATTTTTGGCTTGCACCAAGCGTTCAGCTACTTTTCGCCGAAGCATCGAAAGCTTACTCTTGATTTGACCACGATCACCCCATTCAGGTTTTGTTCCCATTGAAGGAATCGCCTGAACTGCATCTTCTTTTGTTATTCTTCCTTCTCTTCCGGTTCCTTGAATAGCTTTTAGGTCAATTCCTTTTTCACTTATGATTTTTCTAGCCGCAGGAGAAGGTGTTTGGATTGCATAACTTTTTTCATAAAATTCTGTTTCTTTAGAAGATTCATTAGCTACTACTTTAGTAGTAGATACTTTCGTAACAGAACCACTGACAGGAGATTGACCTTCTGTGTCTATTAAACAAACTACAGCTCCTACGTCTACAGCGTCTCCTTCTTCTGCCTTAAGGGTTATAATTCCACTTACTTCTGCAGGTAATTCTAATGTAGCTTTGTCTGAGTCTACTTCAGCAATTGCCTGATCTTTTTCTACATATTCTCCATCAGCGACTAGCCATTGAGCGATTTCAACTTCAGTGATAGACTCTCCGGGTGAAGGAACTTTCATTTCTAAAATCATGATCTATTTCTTTGGTTTTCTTATAAAATTATCTTGTGTCGGGTCAAAAACATAATCAATTACTTGTTGATGACGACGTTTGTATCGTATTGCACTCCCTGCTGCTGGAGCTCCATAATATCTTCTTGTTGCAGGGCGAAAACGCAATGAGTTAGGAAGATGTAATAATAAAAAACTCCAGGCACCCATATTTCTTGGTTCTTCTTGAGCCCAAACAATATCAGTTGCATTTTTAAACTGTGAAATTATAGTCTCAATTTCTGTTACAGGAAGTGGAAAGAGTTGTTCTAATCTAACTAGAGCAACATCCATTCGGTCTTTCTCTTCGCGAGCCTTATAAAGGTCATAATAAAACTTACCCGAACAAAATACAACAGAAGTTACATTTTTTTTATCTACTACTTGGTCAGAAATCAATGATTGAAACTCACCTTCTATAAATTCATTTTTAGATGAAACTGCTTGTGGATGTCGCAATAAACTTTTAGGGGTAAATACTATCAGTGGTTTACGATAGTTTGTTTTCATCTGTCTTCTCAAAACATGAAACATGTTTGCTGGCGTAGAACAATTAGCTACAAACATATTGTCTTTTGCACATAATTGAAGATAGCGTTCCATTCGTGCAGAAGAATGCTCTGCTCCTTGTCCTTCATATCCATGCGGAAGTAATAATACAATTCCATTCTGAAGTTTCCACTTATCTTCTGCAGATGAAATATATTGATCCAACATAATTTGTGCACCATTTGAAAAGTCTCCAAACTGGGCTTCCCATATAGTCAAGGTGTTAGGACTTGCCATTGCATATCCGTAATCGAAACCCATTACCCCATACTCTGAAAGTAGTGAATTATAAACACTGAAATGTCCCTGATTTAACGGGTTTATTGTGTTGAGTAAAATAATTTCATTTTCAGAATTCTCTGTTTTCAAAACAGCATGACGGTGAGAGAAAGTTCCTCGTTCAACATCTTGCCCAGAAAGTCTTACATTATATCCTTCTTGAAGTAAAGTTCCATAAGCCAGCAATTCTCCCATAGCCCAATCTAATTGATCTTTTTCGAAATACATTGCTTTACGATCAGCTATTAATCGTTCGATTTTTCGTAAAAAATTATGCTCACTTGGCAATGTGGTTATTGTTTCAGCAACAGTATCTAAAGTTTTTTTAAAAACACCTGTCACTACTCTTTTTGCCATTTCAACTTCATCAACACGAACAAAAGTTTTCCATTCATCAGCCATGAAAGGTGTGATCACAGTAGTTTCAATTTTCCTTGAATCCATAAGGTCATGCTCTAAAGAATCTTTATATTGTTTTTCTAATAACTTTACATATTCATCATCTATAATTCCTGCCGCTTTTAGTCCGTCTGCATAAATATCTCTTGGGTTTTGGTGCTTAGCGATAGCTTTATAAAGTTGAGGTTGTGTGAAACGTGGTTCATCCCCTTCATTGTGTCCATATTTCCGATAGCCTAAAAGATCAATAAAAACATCTCTTTTAAATCGCATTCTATAGTCTAATGCGAATAATGTGGCGTGAACTACTGCCTCAGCATCATCTGAATTTACATGTATTACCGGTGAAAGTGTCACTTTAGCAACATCAGTGCAATAGGTACTGGTTCGTGCATCTAAATAATTCGTTGTAAATCCAATTTGATTATTAACCACAATATGGACCGTTCCTCCCGTTCCATAACCCTTTAATCCTGCCATTTGAACAATTTCATAAGACAATCCTTGCCCTGCTATTGCGGCATCTCCATGCACAATAATCGGTAATACTTTATTTGTATTCCCATCGAACTTATTTTCCAATTTAGCTCGTGTAATTCCCTCAACAACTGCACCTACTGTTTCTAGGTGTGAGGGGTTAGGCGCAATGTTCATATTAATTTGCTTGCCATTGTCAGTAACTCTTTGAGAAGTCCATCCTAAGTGATATTTGACATCGCCATCAAAAACAACTTCTTCATAATCTTTTCCATCAAATTCACTAAAAATATCTTTGGTTGACTTTCCGAAAATATTGGTTAGGGTATTCAAACGTCCTCTATGGGCCATTCCCATTACAAATTCTTCTACACCTTGATTGGCTGCTGCCTCAACTATGGCATCTAAAGCAGGTATTAGGGATTCTCCACCTTCCAAGGAAAAACGTTTTTGTCCTACGTATTTTGTGTGTAAAAAATTCTCAAAACTAACTGCTTGGTTTAATTTTTTGAGAATATGTTTTTTTTGATCAATTGAAAACTGTGGGTGATTATCATTAATATTCAACCAGTTTTGTATCCAATTAACCTTTTCTGGATTTCGAATGTACATATATTCAACTCCAATAGAATCGCAATATATAAGCTGTAAATGCTTAATAATTGTTTCTAATGAACTTGGGCCAATACCCATAATTTCTCCTGCATTAAAAATCGTTGGTAAATCTCCTTGGGTTAAACCGAAATTCTCCAAGTCTAAGCTAGGCAAGTACTTTCTTCGATCTCGAACAGGATTGGTTTTGGTAAACAGGTGTCCTCTATTGCGGTATCCATCTATGAGTTTTACTACTCTAAACTCTTTTTGGACTTGTTCTGGAACCTCTATAGAGGTAATGCCCTCAGAAAAAGTACTATTCTCTAATCCAAAATCAAATCCCTGAAAAAAAGCTCTCCAGCTGGGCTCTATAGTGTCTGGTTGCTGTAAATATTGATCATATAATTCTGCAAAATGTGCAGTATGAGCGGCGTTTAAAAACGAATAATTATCCATGTATTAGGTTCATGCTAAAATCCTAACATCAAAATTACAACTTTTGCCTTAAGCGGTTCTTTATTTTAATAAAAAAACGCGTTTTTATTTTAATAGATACTTCGTAATGACTACCCTTTAAATCATTAAAAAACTTTTAAGAAAACATTGATTTATTAAACAACATTTTAATACCTTTTTCCACATGTTTGTATTGGTCGATTGTAATAATTTTTATGCCTCTTGCGAGCGAGTATTCCAACCACAGTGGGAAGGTAAACCTGTGGTTATTCTTTCCAATAATGATGGTTGCGTTATTGCGCGAAGTAACGAAGCAAAAGCATTAAACATTCCTATGGGTGCGCCTGCCTTTAAATACAAAAAACAATTCAAACAACAGGGTGTGAAAGTTTTTTCCTCTAACTATCCTCTCTATGGCGATATGAGTAATAGAGTTATGGAAATTCTTGAAAAATACACTCCAAACTTAGAGATTTACAGTATCGACGAAGCCTTCTTACAGTTCAAAGGCTTCGATTTGTTTAACCTAGAGCAAGAGGGGCAAAGGATGCGCAAGCAAGTACGCCAATGGACTGGTATTCCAGTTTCCGTCGGTATAGCTCCTACCAAAGCACTCGCAAAAATTGCTAATAAAATCGCTAAAAAATTCGTGGAACGCACCCAAGGTGTTTATGCTATTGATACAGAAGAAAAAAGAATCAAGGCCTTACAGTGGACCCAAATAGGTGATGTTTGGGGCGTGGGCAAAAAACATAAAATAAGCCTCGAAGCGATCGGAGTTTGTAATGCCTTACAATTTACTCAACTTCCTGATGCTTGGGTTCGAAAACATATGAGTGTATTAGGCTTGCGACTAAAAAAAGATTTATCAGGTATTTCTTCCATACAACTTGAAGAAATTATTCCTATAAAAAAAGGAATCGCTACCACCCGAAGCTTTGAAGGAACGATAACACAATTTTCAGACTTAGAAGAACGTATTTCAACCTTTGCCACAAGCTGTGCAGAAAAAATGCGGAAGCAACACAGTAGCTGCAATGCATTATTAGTTTTTGTGCGTAGTGATCCTCATAAAAAAGGGTACTTTCCTTATCGAAATAGTTGCGTACTTCCCCTTCCCTATACTACCAACTCGAGTATTATTTTAAGTAAATATGCTGTTATGGGATTACAAAAAATATTTAAAAAAGGGGTTCAATATAAAAAAGCTGGAGTGATGATTATGGGACTTATACCCACAGAAAAGCGCCAATTAAGTATTTTTCAAAATAACAATAACAAGCATTTAACTCTCATGCAAAGTGTAGATCGTATTCACAAACGTTTTGGATCGCATCGTATAAAATTAGCAAATCAGGATTTAAACCGTACCTGGAAAATGAAACAAGAACACTTATCACAACGATTCACGACCGAACTCAATGAAATTATTACCATCAAATAAAAGAATATGAAATCAAAAAAATTAGTATTTTTTCGCCCAAACCAAGAGTACCATAAAAAAATGCACTGGGTACAAGAAGGTATTTCTGCAGGTTTTCCTTCTCCTGCGGATGATTTTAAAGAATTGAGAATCAGTATTGACCAAGAAGTTGTGAGTAACGAAGAGGCTACTTTTTATGCTCGTGTTTCCGGCGAATCGATGCAAGGCGCAGGTTTAGACGATGGAGATTTACTAGTGATTGATCGAAGCTTAGAACCCATAGATAATAAAATTGCAGTTTGTTTTATTGATGGAGAATTTACTGTAAAACGCCTTAAAGTCAGTAAAGATGAAGTTTTATTAATACCTGAAAACCCCAAATATCGATCTATAAAAGTAACTGAAGAAAACGAATTAATTATCTGGGGAGTGGTAACCTATGTGGTGAAAAAATTATAATTTATAAATAGCCAATTAAATAATTACTCATGACAACACTTTTAACCTTTATTGCCTATACTGTATTTGTTGCCGTGTATTCATGGTATAAATTGCGTAAAGAAAATTTAAATTCACAAGATGGTTATTTTTTAGGAGGGAGAAGTTTAACTGGAGTTGTCATTGCCGGCTCTATGTTATTGACCAATATCTCAACAGAACATTTAATTGGGATGAATGGTTCATCTTATAAAAATGGATTTATTATTATTGCTTGGGAGGTAACCTCTGCCCTAGCGCTGATTGTTGCTGCTATTTACTTTGTGCCTAAATATTTAAAGATGGGATTGACCACCATTCCCCAATATTTAGAACAACGTTTTGATAAAACTACCCGAACTCTTGTTGCCTTTTTCTTAATGATTTCTTTTGTGGTTACCTTATTACCTATTGTACTGTATACTGGAGCCATTAATCTAGAAAGTATTTTTAATGTCTCAGAAGTCCTAGGTGTTTCACAACAACAAGGTATTACTATAACTGTTATTGGTATTGGCTTACTAGGCTCATTATATGCTATTTTAGGCGGTTTAAAAGCCGTAGCGGTTTCCGACACCATAAATGGGTATGGTTTATTAATTGGGGGTTTAGCAGTGCCCTGTATTGCTTTGGTGAGTATTGGAGATGGAAATCTTTTGACCGGATTAAAAACTGTTTACGAGCATGCACCTGAAAAGTTTAATGTAGTTGGTAGCTCTGACTCTATTATGCCTTTTAGTGTTCTGTTCACTGGTTTAATGATTAACCAGCTTTATTTCTGGAGCATGAATCAAACGATTATTCAACGTGCCTTGGGTGCTAAAAGTTTGGTTGAAGCCCAAAAAGGATTAATGTATACAGGAGTATTGAAAATATTAGTCCCCTTGATTATTATCTTGCCCGGAGTGATTGGTTATTATTACTATGGTGATTCGCTCTACGAAAATCAGGATATGATTTATCCAGAACTCATCAAAAAAGTTTTTCCTGTTGGGCTTATTGGCCTATTTGCAGCAATTGTAATGGGTGCGGTATTAAGTACTTTTAATAGTGTTTTAAATAGTGCTGCTACTATTTTTAGTATTGATATTTATAAAGGCATTTTTGAAAAAGATTGTGAGGATAAAAAATTGGTGCGAGTAGGAAAAATTAGCTCTACTATTTTGGCTTTTTTCGCAATTCTTGTTGCCCCTTTTGTTGCTAATGCTCCTGACGGACTGTATCAACTCCTACAACAATTAAATGGAATTTTCTTTATTCCCATTGCTTCCGTTATGCTAGCAGGATTTTTCACTAAAACTATCTCAGCCACAGCAGCTAAAACCGCTTTATTGATTGGATTAACATTCTATATTCTCACTACATTTATTTTTCCTGTAGACATCCATTTTGTTCATATATGGGGTATCGAATTTTTGTTGAATATAACAGTGATGTTTGGGGTTTCTTATTTTTATCCGCAGTCACAAATAGAATGGGAGTCACAACCATCATTGATGGACTTAAAAACATGGCGGTATACCAAACCGTTTTCAATTTCTCTTTGTATGATTACGGTTTTAATCTATGTGCTTTTAGGGAGCTAAAGGTAACCAAAACAGAGCTTTCGTCATAATCAGGTATCTCATGTTGACTTAATGAGTGGTCTTATTCCATTAAAACCTTATGAAAAAGCTTTGCAAGAAAAGTTGCCAATTGTTCACTTGTTAAATTTATATCTGAAGTATGGGTCGCAATAAACAACTCAGGAGGAGCACCAACCAACATGAAACTTAAGAGTAAAAATTCATGTTTTTTGTTAAAAGCTTTTATTTTTTTAGATGACTTTAAATCCCTTATTAAATTTTTAACAATGGTCTTAATCATATCACTTTGATAAGTACTTTGTCTAATATGCGCCTGATTAATTATATGAAACTGAATCATTTCGGGAGTACCTATTATGTTATAGTAACTTTTAAAAGTACCATATAAGTAGTCGTAAACTGAATGAGTTTCTTTTCTTGTTTTTTTAACTCCCTCCCGAATACGAGAATTTAAGGCTTCAATCAAAGCATCAAAAAGGGCATTTATATCAGAAAAATAATTATAAAAGGTGCCTCTAGCAATATGACATTTTTCCACAATATCAGCTACAGTAGTTTGCTCTAATCCTTTCTCAGAAAAAAGCAGAAATCCTTGTTCTAATAGTTGCTCTCGTAACTCTTGTTTATGAGCTTCGCGCTTGCTATTTATTGTTTCTGCCTTCACACTATAAATTATAAACGCTCAAAAATTCCAGCAATACCCTGACCTCCACCTACACAGGCCGTAACCATTCCATATCGTTGTTTACGACGTTGCATTTCATCGAGTAATTGTATTGTTAATTTCGCTCCTGTACATCCTAAAGGATGTCCTAAAGCAATTGCACCTCCATTTACATTAACAGTTTCTGGATCTAAGCCAGCTTCTTGAATAACTGCCAAAGCTTGGGCACCAAAGGCTTCGTTAAGTTCAGTTTGTTGAATATCTTTTAATGATAATCCTGCTTGCTTTAAAACTTTTGGAATGGCAATACAAGGTCCGATTCCCATATAAAGGGGTTCTACTCCTCCAACAGCACACCCTGCCATTCGAGCTATGGGTTTTAGATTGAGTTGTTTTACCATTTCTTCACTTACCACTAGAGTAAATGCTGCACCATCAGAAGTTTGAGAAGCGTTCCCTGCGGTAACAGTTCCACCTATTTTAAATGCGGGACGAAGTTTAGCAAGACCTTCCAGAGTTGTTTCACGACGAACACCTTCGTCTACAACAACCGTATGTGTTTTGGTCTTTCGTTTACCATCTGCTACAAAAACCTCTTCTATTTCAATAGGAACAATTTGATCCTTAAACTTTCCTCCATCAATAGCAGAAGCAGCTTTCATGTGCGAATCATAAGAAAATTTATCAGCAGCTTCCCGACTGATGTTATATTTCCCAGCAACTGCCTCAGCGGTTGCACCCATGCCTACATGATAATTTAAATTCTCTAAGTTGGCTTTATAACTAGGAGCCAGTTTATAGCCCGTAAAAGGTATCATACTCATACTTTCTGCCCCACCTGCAATATAAATATGTCCAAAGCCTGCATTGATTTTTGAAACTGCCTGAGAGATCGCTTCTAAACCAGAGGCACAATAACGGTTTATAGTTATACCTGGCACTTCTTTTCCTAGGGCACGTGCTGAAATTAACCTTCCTACTTGAAGGCCTTGTTCGCCCTCTGGATTTGCACAACCTACAATTACATCATCAACTGATTTAGGATCTATTTCAGGAACAGAAGCCATCAAATATTTAATAACTTCTACAGATAAATCGTCAGAACGATAATTTTTAAATCCTCCTTTTTTTGCTTTACCAACGGCAGATCTATAGCCTTTTATTATGTATGCTTCCATGATTTAATTTCTTAACGGTTTATTATTCATTAAAAGATATTGAATTCGATCTAGTGTTTTTTGATTTCCTAAAAGGCTCATAAAGTTCTCACGCTCGATATCCAATAAATATTGTTCGCTAACTTTTTGTGAACTGGTTAAATCTCCTCCACAAATTACGTAAGCAATTTTACGAGCAATTTCAACGTCGTAATCAGACATATACTCACCCAGACGGAATTCATTAATTGCAGAATACAAAACACTCATACCTCCTCTTCCTAGGACTTCAATATCTTCTCTGACAGAGGGTGCTATATAGTTTTTAGCTAATAGTAATACTTTATCTTTTGCTTTTCCAATATTCATCGGTGTATTGACCGATACAATATCACGTCCTTCTTTTAGATAGTTTAAGTCAAAAGCTTGATAGGCAGAAGTAGATACCGCTGCAGTAGCAATTGTTTTAAAGTAATTAATAAGTGTTGGAGATTGAACGTCTCCTTCAAAGAAATCATCACTAGCGCGAACAGCAAATTCTTTTGTGCCTCCTCCTCCTGGTAAAAGTCCAACTCCAACTTCTACAAGACCTATATAAGATTCTGCAGCATAAACTCCTGCATCACAATGCATAGCGATTTCACAACCTCCTCCAAAAACATAGCCTTGAGTAGCGACCACTAAGGGTATTTTAGAGGTTCTGATTCTCATGTTAATTTGTTGAAAATCATTTACCATTTTATCTAAAGGGTCAAACTGCTTTTGCATTGCCATCATTCCCACATTCATTAAATTGGCACCTACTGAAAATTGTTTTGCATTATTTCCAATAACAATACCTTTCCAGTCACCTTCCTCAGCAAGACGAATTGCCTCGTCTATCCCTCTCCCTATTCCTTCTCCAATAGAATTACTTTTACTAGTAAATTCGAGGCAAAGCACACCATCACCAATATCGTGGACTGTACATTCACTATTTTTAATTATGGGTGTCTGTGCACGGTAACTGTCTAAAATAATAAATGCTTCTTTCCCTGGCAGAACTTCAAACTTTTTCGTTTGAATATTGAAATACTGCTTTTTTCCGTTTTCATATTTATAAAAAGATTCGACTCCAGTGGCCTTAAGATCATGTACCCACTTTGGGAGAGATTCGCCAAGGGCTTCAACAAGGGCAATACCTTTTTCAAAACCAATTAAGTCCCAATATTCGAAAGGCCCATATTCCCAAACATATCCTGTTCGCATTGCATCATCTAAAGGAAAGTATTGATCTGATATTTCAGGAACACGAGCAGCAGAATATGCAAATAAAGCTCCAAAATAATCTTTAAAAAATTGATGTTCTTTACTATCACCATCCACCAAAAACTGTAATCTTTTATCCAACAGCTCCATACCTTTGGCTGTTTTAACAATTTCCATTCTTGGCTTAACAGCTGGTTTGTATTCTAGTGTTTCTAAATTTAAAACGTTAATGATTGTTTTACCGTTCGCATCCTTCTTTTTTGTTTTCTCATAAAACCCTTTACCACTTTTGTTCCCTAAAAACTTATTATCCAAAAGAAAGCGCATAAACTTTGGCTCTGGTAGTTTTTTGATTTTGTTGATGTAAGCGTCATTCTCCACATTATCCATCACAAATCGACTTACATTATCACCCGTATCTAGACCAACTAGATCCTGAAGTCTAAAAGTTGCTGTAGGAGGTCTTCCAATTAGAGAGCCTGTTAAAAGGTCTACTTCTTCTACTGTAAAACTGTTTTTCTTTGTAAGAATTGTCATCTCGGTAGCAGACATAACTCCAATTCTATTTCCAATAAAAGCAGGAGTATCTTTACATAAAACTGTTTCTTTCCCAAGGTTAACTTTACCAAACTCCATGAAGAAATTTATAACCGACTTTAGGGTGTCTGAGGTTGGAATGACTTCTAATAAGCGAAGGTATCTTGGTGGATTGAAAAAGTGAGTCCCACAAAAATGTGCTTTAAAATTATCTGAACGCCCTTCAGACAGTAAATGCATTGGAATACTAGAAGTATTCGAGGTTACAAGACTGTTGTTTTTTCTATTGTGATCTACTTTTTCAAATATCTGTTGCTTAACATCTAGACGCTCAACCACAACTTCTATAATCCAATCAGCATCAGAAATTTTCTCAAAATCATCTTCAAAATTTCCTGTAGAAATTCTTGAAGCAAAGGATTTGTGATATAAAGGTGCTGGTTTTGAGCGAATTGAATTTTGTAATGCCGAATCAACAATACTATTTCTGAGTGTTGGATCTTTGAGTTTGTCACCCTCTAAATCTCGCGGTATTATATCTAACATAAGGACTTCTAATCCAATGTTTGCTAAATGACATGCAATTCCAGAACCCATTACTCCTGAGCCCAAAACAGCAACTTTTTTAAGACGATACTTCATGAATTATTATTTTATTGGACTAAACTAATAAAATAAATGACACGGTGTCATTTATTTTATTAGTTTTGAAAGAAAATAGAATTTATGAGTCTTGAAAATATGATTTCTCAGTTTGAAAAAAGAGCTGAAAGTGCCTCTCCAATTGGAGGTACTTTAAAATTTGAAGTTGATGGTATAGGGATCCTGATAAATGGTACTGGTGACAAAAATACTGTTGAGGCAAATGATGGTGAAGCAGATTGTACTATAAGCTTAACTGCTGAAGTACTTCAAAAACTTCGTGATGGAGACATCAATCCAATGATGGCTGTTATGGGCGGTGAAATAAAAATCACAGGTGATATGGGCTTAGCCATGAAAGTACAATCATTAATGGGTTAATAATATCTTGGTTTAATTATCAAAATATTATTACGTTCAAAAAATAAAAAAGGACTACACTGAACAACTCATGTCAGCACCACAACATTGAGGGGACTTTATCTTTCCCTCACAACTCCTACATACAGATATTTGTACTATGTTGCCATCATCTAAAGAAAGTTGGTCATTTTCTAAAGGTTGGTCACATTTTGCACAGCTAGCGTTAACTGCCATGCCACAAGAATTACATTCGTAAGTTGACATATTTTGTTTTTAAGATTCCCCAATGTACATTTTTTTTTCTTTAAAACATTACCCTATTTTAGTAAAGGAATAATTAACCAAATTCATGGCTGGTCATCAAATTTATGATTGAATTTTTTAATTTGGAGTATCTGAGTATTAACTTAGTAATACTAGGTAATTTATTTTAATTCAATTTGTATAACGGTATCAATTTCGTCTTTAGTGAGTCTTGAAACATCTATCACCAATCCAAATTTATCATTTCTAAAGGGTATTGAGTATTGCGAATTCAACGAACGAATATTTTTTATTTTTACTGGTACTAAGCCCATGTGAATAATATTCAACTTAGGATTTAAAATATGTAAGTAAACCGTTTTACCTTTTTGTGTTGACACAAAATCATCAGTAGGTGCAATCGGTCCTCTTTGAGTTCCATAAATTGATTCAGCATTTAAAGCAAGCCATTTTCCAATAGCTTTTAAAGAAGTCTCATGTTTGGGTTGAATTTTGCCATTTGGCATAGGACCAACGTTTAAAAGCATATTACTCCCATATCCTGCGGCTTTAATTAAATAGTGAATCAACTCTTTATCTGATTTATGCTTTCGATCTTGAAGATTAAATCCCCAAGATCCGTTAATTGTTTCGCACACTTCCAAAGGAACCGAACCAATTTGATCAGAGGCAGTTCCCCATCCTGTTGTATTTTTTCCAGGCAAGTCTTTTTCAAACATTTGAAAATCTTCACCATTAATTACTCCAATATGATGATTATTACCAATTAATGCTTGGGGCTGAAGCTTATGTATTAAGCTGTATATTTCATCATAGTGCCAATCTACTTTTAGTTCACCGAATTTTTCACCATCCCATTCTTTTTGATCCCAATGTCCATCAAACCATATGCCTCCAATATCTCCATAATTGGTCAATAATTCTGTGAGTTGAATTTTCATGAAAGCAATGTAATCTTCCCATGATCCAGTTCCTCTTCCAGGAATTTTAGTCCCAGTTCTTCCTCTAGGAAAATAGTCGTCTCTATTCCAATCTAATAAGGAATAATAAAAGAAAAGTTTAATGTCTTGTTTACGACATTCTTCAGCCAATAGTTTTAGAACATCTTTGCCATAGGGTGTTGCATCTACAATATCGTAATCGGTAGCTTTGGAATCAAACATAGAAAACCCATCATGATGACGACTTGTAATTGTTATGTATTTCATTCCTGCTTCCTTAGCCATTGTTACCCAAGCTTGAGCATTAAAATCTATGGGATTAAAAAAAGTTGGAAGTTTTTTATATTCATCAATAGCAATATTCTGATTATTCATAACCCATTCTCCATCCCCTAAAAGACTATATACTCCCCAGTGAACGAAAAGTCCAAATTTTGCCTGCTGAAACCACTCACGTGCATCAAGGTTTTCTTTACTAGGAACATATTCCTGTGCAGATAAACAGATTGAAAATAAAATAGTCAAAAATAAGATTACTGCTCCATTTGGTTTTTTTATTACTTTCATGATAATTATATTAAAAAATTAATGATACAGGATAATTATAAATTCTAAGATTAGTTTTTTCAAATAAATTGAAAACATTTAAGAAAATTTCAATCTCTCTTTATTGAACTACTTTTTAATCCCTTAAACTCAGAGAGCAATGAAGAAGTCTTAAAAAAAAGTCTGATTATCTGGTTCAATAAAAAAATCTAAAATTAGAAGGTTTTTCTTAATGAACCCTCATAACTTTATGGTTGTGTAAACTCAACCATAACTCGATAAGTTCCCCAACCTGCATAAAGATTCACATCTGAACCTGATGCTTCAAAAGCCATAGAAAGAGCCTCAAGACTTTCTATACTTTCAGAAATAGGAACATCTACCCTTGTAACATCTAAAGATTCGTTGTAGGAATAAGAGCCCCAAACATGTGTAGCCTTATTTATAATAACGGTCATTTTCTCTAGATTTGGAATAGCATAAATAGTGTACGAACCTGCGTCTAAAATCTTACCACCAAATTGCATAGGTACATAAAGGGTAAGCTCAGTTGCTTCGTTTGCACCTACCCGCCATAACTTTCCATCAGGAACTAGCTTAGTTATGTCACGCCCATTTAGTTGAGGGCGGCTATATAAAACACGTATTAATTTATTGGTTTCACTATTACTTGTGGGAAATTCAATCATGTCTAAAGGGCTTTTATCTATTCCCTTGTAATTTTGTGCTTGGAGCAAGTTCAAAGAAACTGAACACAGCAATAGTAGAATAATTAAATTTTTCATAAAATTGATTTTAAAAATTATTAAACTAATATAACAAAGATGTTGGTAAAAATAATATCATAATTAATAATTAAATGAAAAAATAGCTTGAACAGGATGATGATCCGAAGCCCAGCCTCCAGAAGTTGTTTTTAGCCAAATATGAGTTGATTCTAGTGTTTTCAGCCCTTTTTGAAAAATATAATCAATTCTATCTTCTCCATTTGAAAGTTTATCAAAACCTGTAAAAGTCCCATAATTGTTAGCATTAGCTGGTGTCTTTTGCATAACATCTATATAAGCATTTTGAAAATTTTTTATGGGGGCTGTATCAGGAGTTAGATTAAAATCACCTGTAATTACTACAGGAGAATTATTCATGTTTAACATTTTAACCTTTTGGTTTATAAGTTTAGCCGATTGAATTCTAGCCAGCTCCCCAATGTGATCAAAATGAGTATTGAACACCCAGAATTTCTGTCCTGTTTCCTTATGTTCAAATTGAGCGTACGTACAAATTCTTTCTAATGCAGCGTCCCAACCAACAGAAATAACTGTCGGCGTTTCAGAAAGCCAAAAAGTATCTGTTTGTAAAAGACTTAAACTATTAGAATTATATAAAATTGGACTATACTCTCCTTTTGTTTTTCCGTCTTCTCTCCCAACTCCCACAAAGGAAAATTCTGTTAGTGAAACATCTAGGAAAACCAATTGAGGATCTAACACTTCTTGCATACCAATAATGTCTGGTCTTATTTCTTTAATATAATTAGCTACTCTTTCTTTTCTATATTTCCATTGATTTTCTCCATCATTTGGATTATCATATCTAATATTATAGGATATAACTGTAAGTTCATTTTTTAAGGAAAAATTCATAATCAAAAAAGAGGGAAACATATAACTGTAACAAAAAAGGGAAACTGAAAAAAAAGAGAATAGGTTAATCATGTTAGATTTTTAAAAATATAAGATAGTAATATTTAAGATTTATATGTAATCAAATAGCTCTTAGGTTTTTTTGTAATTTTACTGGTAAGTAAAAACTAATGAAATACACTTTATATCAAATAATTTTTGTCTGCTTTCTGTTTTTTCTTTGCTCTAGCTGTAATAAAGAAGTCAATAAATTTGAAAATGAGTTAATAACTCCAGATGTTATTCTAGGTCCACCCCTTCCATTAATCAAAATACAAACGAGAAATCAGAATATAGTAGATGAACCTAAAATTCCTGGAAGTCTTCAGATTTTTCAAGAAGAGTTGTTAATCGAAGAACATTTAATTGGAATTGAAATTAGGGGTTCTAGCTCTCAAATGTTTGATAAGAAATCTTACGGTTTTGAAACTTGGGATGAAACAGGAGAGGATTTGAAGACCTCTTTAGGTGGGTTTCCAGAAGAAGAAGATTGGATTTTATATGGGCCTTACAGCGATAAATCACTTGTACGAAACGTATTAATTTATGAGCTCTCAAATAATATGGGGCAGTATGCTAGTAAAACTAAATTTTATGAGCTTGAAATTAATGGAGTTTTCCAAGGCGTATATGTATTGATGGAAAAAATGAAACGTGATAAAAATAGAGTTGATATTAGTAAAAATAAGGCAGAAGATATTACTGGTGGATACATTATTAAAATTGATAAACCAACTGGAGATGGAGATTGGTATGATGAAAATATTGCATTTGGTAGGGGTAATATTAATTTCTTATATGAATATCCTAAAGCTGATGATATTAGTGAAGAACAAAAAGAATACATTCAGGATTACATTCATCTTTTTGAAACCGCTCTTGTTTCAGAAGGCTTTGAATCGATAGAAAATGGATATCGCCAATTCATTGACTTAGATAGTTTTATTGACTTTTTTATTTTAAATGAATTATCTAAAAATCCAGATGGTTTTAGACTCAGTACTTATCTCCACAAAGAAAAAGGAGGAAAATTAAAAATGGGGCCTATTTGGGATTTTAATCTTGCTTTTGGAAATGTGAATTATTGTGACGGAGACTCACCATTTGGATGGGCTCATCGATTTAATGATATCTGTTCTGGTGATACCTGGCAAGTGCCTTTTTGGTGGAATCGTTTTTTAGATGATCCCGAATATGTGAGCTTATTAAAAGAAAGATGGGCAATTTTGCGATCAGGTATCTTATCCGAAGATATCGTCCTAGGCAGATTGAGAGAACTTCAAGAGAATTTAAAAGGATCCAGTGCCATTGATAAAAATTTTGGTAAATGGCTTATCCTAGGCAAGTATATTTGGCCCAATAAATTTATTGGAGATAGCTATGATAGTGAAATCAATTATCTAGAAGAATGGATTAATGAGCGTTTTGATTGGCTAGATCAAAATATAAATGAACTTTAATTGATCTTTGATT
>Ga0307986_10001243_pt1 | contig 18572 bp, 19 predicted proteins | sample EllFjometageno82_FD_203170 | JGI IMG/M metagenome (GOLD analysis project Ga0307986, IMG submission 203170) | Marine microbial communities from Ellis Fjord, Antarctic Ocean - #82 | ecosystem: Environmental > Aquatic > Marine > Unclassified | place: Southern Ocean | collected 2014-10-09
TAGTTCTTCCTATAGAGCCGTGGTAGACCACCACGTTGATAGGCTGGATGTGGAAGCGCAGTAATGCGTGTAGCTGACCAGTACTAATAGCTCAATTGGCTTGATTTATGCACTGAAAAAATTTTTGAACTATAGATATTTATAACTTAATGCACTTTGCAAGAAATTTTATATTTTCGATATCACTTAACGTATTAACATCAATATTTTCAATATTATTTATTTTATAAAAAAATGTATCATTTGAAAACAAACTCAATTTTTTCAAAAAATATTTTGGCTTACCCCAAAAAAATTGACCTGCATCGTAATATGAGTTTTTAAGTTTATTACTATTTACATTTTTGTATTTTGAAAAATTATATTTAATTTTGTTGCCTTTTAATTTGAAACTTTTTTCAATGTAAGAGGGAAACTTATTAACTGATAAGCAAAATTTTTTTTTACTATTAATATATTTTTTATAAGAATCTTTTAACAAACTAGCTTTAATAAATATTGCAGCAGGATAGATACAGCAAATATTAACCCCCTCATCATATTCTTTAAAAGTAAAATTTATCACATCTATTAAGGGTGTCTTATTGTCGGATAGTTTTTTTGGTCTAAGTTTTGGAACTCTAGCACCATATTTTTCAGCAATTTTTTTTATTTTTAGAGAGTCTGTAGAAACTATTATTTCGTCGAAAATTTTTGCTTTTTGAGCAGCTTTTATTGAGTAGTAAATCATTGGTTTTTTATTTATTAAAAGAATATTTTTATTTTTTACTCTTTTGCTGCCAGATCTAGCTGGAATTATTGCTATATTCATTTTCCTATTTTTTTTATGAAGTTTAACTTTAATCTTGACCCAATTTTTAAATTTATTCTTGATCGTTTATTAATAAAATTATTCAAATACTTTGGCTCCAAACTAAATCCTGGTCTTACAGACTTTATATTTGAGTCTAAAAACAATTCTCCCTTTTTGATTTCACTTGAAACGTAAATTGACCTTCTAGTATTAAAAATTTTCTTATCTAAAATGAAAGCTTTTTCGTTGTTTTTTCCTAATGAATACCTGATATTAGATAAGTTATGTTTAAAATTTTTGTAATTAGATAAATTCATTGAAAAATGTTGGTCTATAGATTTTTTGTCATTATCTAATTTAAAATGTTTTTCAATAATGGTTGCACCATTTAAAACTGCTGCTATTGCACCAGCGCTTCCAATTGTATGATCTGAGAAACCAACAGCACATTTAAATTTTTTCTTTAAGTAATTTATGCTCCCAAGATTTAATTCATTTAATTTTGTAGGATATTTTGAGGTACATTTCAAAATTGCAAAATTATTATGAAATTTTTTAATTGTTTTAACAGCTATAACTATATCATTGATAGTTGCCATACCTGTTGAAAGAAAAATGGGTTTTTTTGTTTTACTTACTGCCCTAATTAAATTTATGTCATTTATTTCAGGAGAAGCTATTTTATATGCTTTACAATCTAAATTTTCTAAAAATTTTATAGATGTTTCATCAAAAACAGACGCAAACCAATTAATTTTTTTTTTATTTAAAATTTTTGTTAATTTTTCAATCCAATTCCATGGTGTGTGCGCCTGGCCATACAAATCAAATAAATTCAAATGTTTTGACCAAGGATTGTTTTTGGGTATTTTAAAATCTTTTTTATTACTTTTAATTGTAATTGTTTCAGGCTTATAAACTTGGAATTTTACTATATTTATTTTATTTTTAACTATGTTATTTATGAATTTTTCAAGTTTTTTATATGAATTTTGATGATTACCAGATATTTCAACAATTATCGACACGTCCTTATTTTTCCTCTGAGTAATTTTTTTAAAAATAGTTTCCATTAATTAAAATATAATTTTAATATTGATTTTATTTTAACAATTTTTTAGCCAGTCCATTTATTTTTTTATCATCTAAATAAATCTTAGATAAGACTTTTGCTGTTTCTTTAGGTGAGCTCTTAAAGGAAATTCGCAATATTTGCATCCAATTAGTATTATTCTTAGATCTTATTCTTTCAATTTTATCTATAATTTTTTGATAGTCTTTATTTTTTTTCATTTAATATAAATCTAGCCGGATAACCTCCTATTAATATATTTTTTTTTGTAAAACTTCTAGAAATTAAACTGTTTGGCATGCTTCTTATACCTTCTGCAATACTAATGTTTTCTAATAACGTGCAATTCGGCTGAAGAGAGCAATTATTCATAATTTTTGTTTTAACGGATAATGAAACATTTTTACCAATAAAAATGTTAGTCCTCAAAGATGATTTAGTTGCAACAGATACATTTGGCATCAAGATATTAAAATCCTCAATTGATGAACCACTAAATATGTTGCAGTTGTTGTAAATGCAATTACCATTTCCAATACGAACATCTTTTCCAATTAACGAAGATGGATGAATAAGATTTATAAATTTTTTTTTTATTTGTTTAATATTTTTTATAATTTTTGATCTAATAAATCTATTTTTATAAGAATGAACATTAAGAAAAAAATTAAGTTTAGGATATTTTTTAAAAGAGTTTATTTTTCCTAAAACTTTAATACCACAAATTTTTTTTTTTATATTGTCATCAAGTATACCAACAATATTTATTTTATTATTTAAATTAAATTTATTTATATCGTCAATCAAATCTATTATCTCGATACAGGAATTGCCACCTCCTATTAAAATTAAATTGGTAATTTTTGTCATTTGAAATTAATTTTGTTATGTGCTATAAGCTAGTTATATTAATCAATATTTGCTAAATTGCTAGAAACAATCAATTATGAAAAAAGGAATATTTTATATACCTTGCTACCCCAAGGAAACAAGATTAGACAAAATAGTTAATGAAATAAAATCATCCGTTGTATTTTGTGACAATAACGATTTTAAAGAGGCTTATTTTGGTGAACACTTGGCTGATAAATATGAAAAAATCACCTCAAGTTTAAATATGATTTCCGCTATATCTTCAATTACAAGTAAAATAAAATTAAGTTCTCTAACAACAAATCTTACATTTTATAACCCATCTGTATTAGCCTCTCACATTGCGTTAGTTGATAATATGTGTAAGGGAAGACTAAAGTTAGGCATTGGGTCAGGATCCAATATATCAGATGTTGAGTCAGTAAATCTTATTAATGATGATAATAGAGGAAAAATGATTGAAATTTTAGCAATCATCAAGAAATTGTTTAAATCAAAAAATTTAGTCAATTTAAATACAAAAAATTTTAAAGTTTCAACAATCAAAAAAGGAAATAAAAATTTAGGCCTTGGATTTTATAATGCCCTATATAAATCAAGAGATGATCTAGAAATTGTTATTCCAGCACTCAATCCTAATTCAAGAAATGTTAAAAATGCCGCAATTAATAAATGGTCGATAGTAATTTCAAATTTTTGTAGCAATGATGTTGTTAAAAATCATGTTGAAAATTATATTTCAAACTCTCCTTTAAATAAGAAAGAGGCATTAAAAAAAATTAAATTAGCAAGGTTCATTTTTGTTTCAAACAAAAAAGAATTTATAAAAAACTTATTCAAAAAAAACTCTCCACATATGGGAGTACTAAAAACTATTCATACTAAACTTAAGCATTATAATAGAATAGATTGTTTTGGTAATGATAAAAATTTAGAACTAAATCTTTTAGCAAAAAAATTATTTATTTTTGGTAGTCAAAAAGAAGTTTCGGAAAAAATTAAAGATCTACGAAATAAAGTAGGAAAAGTTGATACTGTAATATATACCCATGTTCCAATGGTTAAAAACAATATCTTTAATAATTCATTAAAACTTTTCTCTAAATGCAATTAAGTCGTAACGAATTATATATTGGCCCAGAACTTTCGAAAAAAATACTCAATTTGATACATTGTGGTGAAATTATTGATTACAAAAAATTTAAAATTGAGAAATATAGAAATAAAATTGAAAAATTAAAAAAAAATTTTGATTTAGAAAAAAAAAACAAAAAAAATAAATTTATTAAAAATCACTTTTTTTGGGAACTTGCGTTAGAAAAATATAAAAATTTGTTTAAGATAGATGTAAAAAAGAAACATCAAAAAAGCAACAAAGATAAATACGATGTAAATTATCAAGAAATTTCGAAATCCTTAGGTTATAATCCAACTCTTCTGAGCTTAATTATTTTTGAGAATAAAATTAAAAAAATTTTAAAAGCAAATAATTTTTTTAAAGAGTTAGAAAAATCAGTAAATTTAGAAAATATCGACATTTTAAGCAAAATAGGTTTATTAAAACTTTTAAATAAAGGAGAAATAAGTATTTTTACCCCACTTTGTCCCGATTACGAACATGTCAGAATTTCAGAAAATCTCTATAAATATACATTTAATAGTTTAGGAGAAGATTATGGTTTGATTGGAAAAAAATATATTAAGATTAATAATATGATTAAAAATTTACTTAAAAAACACAATATTAAATTTAAAAACCATATCTACTACGGTGATTTTGAGGGTTTTAATCAAGCAAATTGTAAAAACTTGAATGAAGATGAAAAATCATTCATTAAAAAAGTAGAAAAAAGCTCAATTAAAATGAAAAAAAAATGTCGACCTTCATCCTGTGGTTTAATTGTTAAAGATCTATCATCAAAAAAAAAATGGGTGAATTTATGTAAAGAAAATAGAAAAAAAATTGTTAATTTATTTGATAAAGACCTATCTTTTAAAAGAAAAGTTTTAGAAATTTGCACATCAAGAAAGAACCTTTATGAGTCATGGTTTCCTGACAAGGAAGTAAAAGATTATTTAGATATTGTTTTTGATCAAGGATCAGAATACACGTCACTATCAGATATAGTAAAAAAGAACTTTAAGAATCCATTTTTTATTTGTTTAGATCATTCAAAAATGAAAATTTTTTATAATATTAATAATTCTATTCCTGTAGTATACTGTAGACCTCATTATTTATAAAATTTTATGGAAAATATAAAAAATTTAGAAAAATATAAAAAGAATTATGATTTAAATGGTACTGCATATATAGATAAAAATTTTACCCCATTCAATGATGATCAATATCAAAAAATCTCTGATTATTGTAATAATGTTGAGAGAGAATTTGTCGAAGTTGGCGATGCCGATGAACCTAATCATGTAAATGTTGGGAGGTTTATGACAGATATTAAAAAACCAGAAGTAGTCGATAACTTGTACTCGAATAAGTTAATAGAAATTTTATGGTCTGAAAATACTAAATCCTATATTAAATCTATAGTGAATACTAACGATGAAATTTACTTAAGAAGAGTTCAGTATAATCAAATCAGTAAGGATTGTTTCGTTGGATATCACCTCGATGTAGACAGCAACCCAGATTATTTAGCTGCTTGTGTTCTTCAACTAGGTAAAAAATTTAATGGAGGTTTATATAGAGTTTACGATAAAGATGATAAATCATCATTTATTGACTATAAGCCGGATTATGGAAGTTTGATAATAAGTGATTGCCAGTATCCTCATGAAGTTACAAAAGTTACAGATGGAGAAAGAGGATCTTTAGTATTTTTCGTCTCAAAGAATTCTGATTTAAATAAAAGAAATAAATAAGCTTAATGGATTTTTCCAAACTTAAAGGCACGATCTATTTTAATGGTAAATTTTTGCCATCAAAAAAAGCAAATATTCATGTCTTGAATCACTCATTACACTTTGCAACATCTGTCTTTGAAGGAATTGCAGTTTATAATGAGAAACCTTTTTTATCAGATGACCATTTTAAAAGATTAATAAACTCAGCAAAATTAATGAAACTTAGGTTTAATAAAAATATTACAGACTTAAATAAAATTGCGAAAACTTTAATAAAAAAAAATAAAATTAAGAATGGATATATAAGACCTATAATTTTCAGATCAGAAAATTCAATGTCCCCTGATACAGATGAATGCACAACAAAATTTGCAATGGCAACTTGGGAATGGGGAACATTGTTTAAAAAAAAATATATATCTTTAGACGTATCTAGATGGCCAAAATTAAGTTTTAAAGAATTTCCAATAGCTGCAAAATCATCAGGATCTTATCAAGTTTCAGTTATAAGCAGACAAGAATTAAATAAAAAGAAATTTGATGATTGTATTATGCTAGATTTAAAAGGGAATGTAGCTGAAAGTACAGCTTGCAATATTTTTTGGATAAAAAAAAAAATTATTTATACTCCAAAATCTCATTCTATACTTGATGGCATTACAAGAAAAACAATCATAGAAATAGCAAAAAAAAATAAAATCAAAGTTATTGAAGGAGACTACAAAGTAAAAGATCTTTTATCCTCAGACAGTGTTTTTTTAACAGGAACTGCGGCAGAAATTCAACAAGTTAATAGAATTAAAAATACTAACGTTGGTAAAGATTCAATAATTTTAAAAAAAATTATTAGTGAATTTAAAGATATTTTAAAAAAAAATTTTAAAAATTTAAAACAAATATCTAAATCATAATTTTTTTTCTATCAATTTTTCCACTTCTATTTAAAGGAAATTTTTTATAAAAACGTATATTTTGAGGTATCATATAGTTAGGCAATTTCTTTGATAGACAATTTATAAAATAAATTTGATTAATGTTTGCCTGAGTTTTTAACGCACAAGACAAAATTTTCTTATCCTTTCTATTTTTTAGATAAACAATAGCTTCCTCAATATCTTTTAATTTTCTAATGTTGATTTCTATATCTCCCAAATCAACCCTGAATCCATGTAATTTTACAACCTTATCAATTCTTCCTTTAACAAAATATTTATTTTTATAAATCATAACCTGATCTTTAGTTTTATACCAAATTGTATTTTGAGATTTTATAAAAATATCTTTGTTTTGTTTGGGGTCTAAATAACCGTTTGAAACAACTGGTCCAGACACAATTAATTCATTATTTTCTATTTTTACTTTTACATTAGTTAAGGGTCGACCAACAGGAACTAAATCAAATTTTTCATAATTTTTTAAATCCTTTTTTTTTAACTTATGAAAAAAAATCCATGGAGCCACTTCAGTACTTCCATAAAAATTATAAAGTTCTTTAGGTTTAATTTTTTCAATTATAAATTTTGCTATACTTAGTCTAAATGGTTCACCGCACATTATTATTTTTGATAGTTTTTTTAGTTTTTTAGTCGACTCTTTACTTTCTTTAATTCTACTTATCGTTGATGGAACAGTTATAAGAATATTTACTTTATTTTTTTCTATATGATTAGATGGGTTTAATGTTTCAAAAATATTTCTAGATGGAGAAATAGTTGATCCTAAAAAAAAACATGGAAAAAATATTACAAGAGAGATTACAAATGATGGATCATGGTAATCTCCAAAAATTAAGTTTTTACATTTTTTGTATAAAATTTTTTCTTTAGACTTAAAACAGTTTATAAAATTATTATAAGTTAGAGGTACTCCTTTTGGATTACCAGTAGATCCAGATGTAAAGTATATCATGGAGACCTCATCATAATTAAATCGTGGAATAATATTTCTAGTAGACAATTTTTTTTTAGAATTTTTAATTTGATTATAAAATAAGATATCAATCTTGTTTTTTTTAATAAATTTTTTAAGTGTTTTATTTTTCAATATTTGAGAATTGTTTTCCAAAATAATCAACTGAGCACCACTCATTTTTAAAATATCAATTAATCTATTAATTGGCAAAGTTGTACTCAAAGGTATCCAAACATTATTTGAGAGAAAAATGCTTGCTATTGTTGCATACATTTCAAATGATTTATCTGAAAACGTTACTATTTTAAGACGCTCATTATCTACTTTATCTTTGAATTTAAAAAAAAAATTTTTTAAATCCGAATAATTTTTTTCTTCATTAAAATATTTATAAAAAATTTTTTTTTGATCAAGATTCCTAAAACATTGATTTATAAAATTTTTATTATACAACTTTATTTTTTATTGGTTATTTTTTGAGACAGTTTTTTTGCAGAGAAAACAAATTTCTTTTCTTTAGCTAAATCAATTTTAACTTTAAATTCATTTTCTAAATCATTTATTATATTAAGAATATCAAATGAGTCTACAATACCTTTTTTAAATAAATCATCATCACTTTTAAAATTAATATTTTTGTATTTTTTTATAATTTTGTTAACTTTGATTAAGTTGGATTTATTCATAAATTTCTAGTTTCTAGATTAATTTTTTTTATCAATTAAGCTAAATTTAACACCATTTATTTCTACTTTTGGAATAAATTTATTAAAGACTGTCGCATTAATATATTTTTTAAAAAAAGATTTATCTATATCAATTTTTAAAGTATAGAAATCATTTAGTTTTTTTACATCTCCATAATTTTTTGACCATTTAATTTTACATTTATTAATTTTTTTTAATAATTTATCTTCATTTAATAGGATGTCTTTAAATAATTTCATTGCCTGCAAAAGCATGTTTTTATGCGTTTTATTAATTAGATCTTTTAATTTTATATTCTTATTAATTTTGAATTTTTTTACATCTATAATTCTGCCATAGTCAATTTTATCATCGATTATATGAGCAGTTGAGCCAAAATTTTTATCTTTATTGATTATTGCATAATTTGCTCCACCTACACCTCTGTATTTTGGTAATGATGGATGAAAATTTACAGCAATCTTACAATTATTTAAAATTTTTTTGTTTAAAATCAAATAACTGCGAAAGCTTAAAATTAAATCGTAATTTGTTTTAGTTAATATTTTTGGTATTTTTTCTTTATATCTTTTTGAAAAAAAAATTTTTAGATCAATATTTTTTTTTTTTAAAAATGAAATTAATTTATTTGAATATTCACATTCATTTCTACAGCACAACAATATTTTTTTTTTTATTTTCATTAAGTATTATAAATTTAACCAGTTAAACGTCTGAAAGTTGTATGTTTAATTTGACCTTTAAGCGGGAATTTTTTTTTATTAATAAAAATATGTATTTTGTAAAAAATATTGTTTGCTGCTTTTAAATATTTATCTATTATATTTTTTTTATGCTTAAAGCTTATAAAAATTTGACTTCCTGTTAAAAAACCTTTTTTTAACATTTCTTGTGTAAAAAATGTTAAAATTTCCGAATTATTTGGATAATTAAAACTTAAGTATAAAATAGAATTTAATCCCGAAACAGTCATGTTCAACTTATTTTTAGTTGCTAACTTAAGTAACTCAGATTTAAGGTATACTCCATTTGAACTAATTCTTTTATTTATATTAAATTTTTTAAGTTTTTTTAAAGTTTCTCTTGCGGCCACAAAACCTAAACTTTCTGTCCACATTGTAGAACTTATAAAGGTTCCTTGAGAGGACTCCATTATGTTTCTTTTTCCAATAATTGCTGATATTGGATATCCGTTTCCAATTGATTTTCCAAATATTGCCATATCAGGATTTACTTTAAGCTTTAAATGAATACCTCCATAATTATCTTTAAAACCGGAGGTAATTTCGTCAAATATTAATATTGCCTTGTTTTTTTTTGTCAGCTCTTTTACATTTTCTAAAAATTTGTTATGTGATTTTATGCCTCTTGTGGGTTCCATTATTACAACTCCAATATTATTTTTTTTTTTATTAAATAATCTCTCTAGAGACTTAATATCATTATAATAAAAAGGCATAATTGAACCTTTAAAACTTTTTGATACACCTTTAGTATCTAGTCCAGGAAGAAGTTGTTTATCCAAATTTTTAGAATTACTCATATTTGCAGCAAGGTACCAATCGTGCCAACCATGATAACCGCAGAAAGCAATGTTTTGTTTTTTAGAAAAGCCCCTAGCTATTCTAATTGCAACCATACAAGCTTCTCCCCCAGATTTACAAAACTTTGCCATATTCGACCACTTGTGTATTTTTATAAGCTCTTTTGCTAGATCTACTTCTTCTGTGGAGTTTAAAGTTGTCATTGAACCTCTTTTTAATCCAGCATTTATTGCATTATTTAAATCATTATCTGAATATCCTAAAATTGCAGAGGTGACACCCATGCCTGCAAAATCATGGTAAATATTATTTTCTAAGTCCCAAATTTTAGTTCCCTTTGCTTTCTTGTAGTAAACTGGCCAGTAGCCAGGAAGAAACATTTCACTACGTTTTGATAATAATTGGTTTCCACCAGGAATAATTTTTTTTGCTTGTTTTAAAAGTTTTTGTCCCTTATTCATTTTTTTATTTTTTTAATATAAAACTCAGCCAATTGCAAATCTTGGGTATCATCAATTTCAAGGGCCTTCCATTGATCAACTATATAGGGCTGTGTTTTTTTGTGGTACCAGGTTTTTTCCTTGAGTAACGTAGAAATTTTAGAAACATATACCGATCCCTCCAAATAGTATAATGGATTAATATCTTGTCTACGTATATAAAGTTTTTTTTTCTGCTTTACATAAGGAACTAAAATATTTTTTTTATTGATTGAGTATAAAAAAAGAGGATGTTGATCAACTACTTTAGAAACACCAACTATAGTATCAATTTTATCTTTCAAAACTTTTTTTAAACAAAAATCTATATCTTTATGACTCCTTAAGGGTGAAGTTGGTTCTAACATTACCACATAGTCATAATTAATTTTTTTTGATTTAAAAAAATTTATAGCATGCTTTAAAACATCAAATGAACTCGCTTTATCAGTTGAATATTTTTTGGGTCTTAAAAATGGAATTTTGCCTCCATATTTTTTAGCAATATTTGCAATTTTTTTTGAGTCTGTGCTTACTATTATTTCTTTAATATATTTAGATTTTTTTGCTGATTTTATAGTCCATGCCAACAAAGGAAGTTTATTTAATTTAACTATGTTTTTATTTTTAATACCTTTACTTCCTTGTCTAGCAGGTACGATACATAAAAACTTTTTATTCATATATTTTTTTAATTGTACAAAGTATTCTCTATAAATTTTCTTGTTCTAGAACCAGACTCACCATCATTATTTCCAAAATATTTGAAAAGTATATTTTTTTCTTCTTCAGATAGCTGTTTATTAATTTTTTCTTCTTGTAAAAATTCATTAAGCTTATCATTAAATTCCTTTTCACTATTCACTAAATATTTTGTTGATGGTAAATCGAGTAAGTTCTCTCTTTCTTTTGAAGTATTAATATTAAAATTTGGTATGAGCAAATATCTGTTTGCCGCTATAGCTTCATAAACGACTGTTGAATTGAAACCGATTACGATTTTGGCCTGCTTTAAAAGCCCATGCCCCGCACCTTTACTTATAAATTTACAATTTGAGGGCAAGTTTTGTGGCAATTCCTCTCTTTTATGCACACCAATTTTTCCTTTAAATATTATATCTATTCCTGGATTTTTTTTTGCAAAATTTACTAAATAACGTTCAGTTTTTGATTTTAAATTAGACCAATTAACAAATGAATTTTCATTTGGAATAAATCTTTCTTTCTCAATCATATAATAAAGAATTCTATTATTATTGGGTGATATTTTTTGATATTTAAAAGCTAGATCCAATCTAGCACATCCATTGACAACTATTTGATTTGGTTTAGCTATTTCTGTTTTTTCTAGTAATTTTTTTTCATTATTAGAATATACCGATATTTTATTTCCTTTAAATTTTTCATTTTTTTTATAAAGAACTTCATTATTTTTACATTCTGCTTCTGGAACAACTGATTCTTTATGTAAAATAATAGATTTTTTTCTTATTTTAGTAATTATTTCATGAACATTATGTTCAGCATAATAAAAAATATTAAATCCTATTATTCCTTCAAATTTCCATTTTTTATCTAAAAAAATGAATATTTTTTCAAGAGCAAATTTATATTGATTACTTTTTTTTACCGTTTCTTGATCTTTCTGTAATGTTAAATAATCTCCATAAGCAGCAGATGATAAATAAAAATGGAAAATTGTTTTTATTAAAATTCTTGGAAGTGTAAAATATTGAATGCTATTAGGAATTTTATCATTTTCGTAAGATGCTACCAGATCATCATAGCCACCACTTTTTGGTAATACAATAATTCTCTTTTGAGAATTATTAGATTTTATTTTTTTTATTTTTTTTAGATTAAATCTTAAAATAAAGCTGCATAAATAAAAAAATTTATATTTTAAAAAAAATTTAATTAAAATTGCAGATAAGTAATATTGTAGGACATATATCTTATTTTTTAATAGAGTTAACATTTAAGTTTATATAGCTGTCCATCCACCATCTACGGGTAGAAGAATACCAGTAATATATGTTGATGCATCACTAGATAAAAACACAACAGCAGAAGCAATTTCTTCTTTTCTTCCAAACCGCTTAAGTGGCACTTTGTTAGTATAGTTTTTTTCAAATACTTTATTTGTGTTTAATTTTTTTTTGTCTTCTGTGTTAATTACTCCACCAGGACAGACAGCATTGACTCGTATTCCGTGTTTTCCGAAATAACTACTCATTTGTTTGGTGTATGTATTGATGCCTCCTTTTATTACTGAATATGTAAAATTATTTTTCATGGGCGTGCCATTATAAATTTCTAAATCTTGGGCAACTAAACCATAAATTGAACTAAGGTTTACTATAGATCCTTTTATTCTTTTTTTTTTCATAAGAAGACCAATTAATCTAGACAACCAAATATAAGAATTTAAGTGAATTTTAATATTCTCTTCCATTGAGTTTAATTCAATTTCATCAAATGAATTTTCATTCCAATCTTTTGTTTTAGGGTAACTTGCATTAATAAATATATCAGGCACGCCATAAGAACTAATTATCTTATTTAATCTTGAGCTTATTTGGTCAGTTTTAGTGAGATCTATAAATTCATTTTTTATTTTTTTATTTTTGAGTTTTTTGAGTGGAAGAATATCTAAAACCACTACTTTACAGTTTAATGAAGATAATGCTTTGACAATTTCGCTTCCTATATAGCCTGCTCCTCCTGCAACAAAGGCAAGTTTATTTTTAAAATCAAATTTTTTTTTATAATTAGTCATTATAGCTACTTATATCTTTCAAGAATAAAATTTAAATTATCAGTAATACTTTTTATATCTTTATCTCCTAAATTTACTGAGGATGGAAGAGTAATAATAGATTTTGATAAATTTATTGAATTTTCTAAATTATTTTTTTTATTATTATATTTTTTGTAAGGACTCATTTGATTTACTGGGTAAAAACAATTTCTAGCTTCTATACCATTTTTTAACAAATCTTTGATGATATTATCTCTGAATTTCACAATATTTTTTTTTAATTTTATATAATAAAGCCAATATGAACTTTTAGTGTCAGGTAAATTTTTTGTAAAAATGAGTTTTTTATTTTTCTTTAAATAACTATTATATTTTTTAGCTATATTTCTTTTTTGTTTAATAAAATAATTCAACCTTTCCATCTGTGCTAAACCTACTGCAGCTTGTAAGTTGGTCATTCTGTAATTATACCCAACTGAATCATGCCAATACCTTTTTTTAAGATTCATCCCATGGTCCCTTAGTTTTTTTGCAAAATCTAAATGTTTTTTTTTTTTAAAACAGATCATACCTCCCTCGCCTGTTGTGATTGTTTTATTTCCAAAAAAGCTCCATGTTGAAGCATCACCAAAATTACCAACTTGTTTTTTTTTATAAATAGTTCCTACCGCTTCTGCACAATCTTCAATTAACAATAACTTTTTTCTTTTGATTGTTTTGTTTAATTTTTGTATTTCACAAGCATGCCCATAAAGATAAACTAAAATAACCGCTTTTGTTTTTTTTGTGATTGCTTTCTCAAATTTTTCTACACTCATACAAAGATTATTTTTATCAACATCAACCAAAACAGGTTTGGCACCCAAATAGATAATAGCATTAATGGGGGCTATAAAAGTTAAATTAGGTACAATTACTTCATCTCCCTTTTTTATGCCCAAACTTGCTAGAGCTAAATGAAGAGCTGTCGTCCCACTAGTCACTGATAGAGAGTTTTTTGTTTTTATGAACTCAGAAAAAGTATTTTCAAATTTAGTAATATATTTACCTTTAGAAGATACCCAACCAGATTTAATACAATCATTGAGATAAAGAATCTCATTACCTTGAAACTGAGGTTCTGCAATAGGTATTTTATTAAACTTAAAATTAGTAGCATAATCTATTAAGTTATTTTTATCATCTACGAGAGGCATGTGGGTAATTTGTCCACTCATCTCTTTTTGAATTTTTCTAAATGAGGAATTTATATGAAGAAATTTAAATTTTTTATTTCTTATAATTTCTGATATTTTTGTATTTAAATTATTTTTTTTTAAAAGAGCTCTTCTAATATCACCATCAGTTAATATATTTAATAGTTTAAATTTGTCGACAACAAATCCGACTCGTTGCCCTCCATTCTCAATAATTTTCATTGCTTTTGAAATAGTAAAATTTTTTTGAATAAGTAAAGATTTTACCGAAGGAGATTTATTTAATTTATTTTTTGAATGAAAGCTTTTCATTTAATATCTTTATTTGTTGTTTTAATTTTCTAGGATTTTCGTTGTAGATTTCAGCACTGTAGTAGTTTAAATTTTTTTTTAAGTAGGGAAAAAACCAAGAGTTATTCTTGATAGGTTTGTTACTGTCAGTTTTTCCATCATTATCTGAAAAATGATAACCACCAGCAAATTTATTCATCTGTGTTAAGGATTTAATAGGGTCAAATTTTTCTGTTTTTGTACTTACTTTTAAATGAGCAACGTCGATTAATAAACGCACGTTTTTAGGCATTTTTTTAAAAAATTTTTTAATTTCTTTATAATTTGTCAATAAGAAAGGGTTATCACCAAATCTTTCAAAATTTTTTTTTGAACAAACATTATTTTCAATTAAGATTTTTACATTATGTTTTTTTGCAAATTTTGATATTTTTAAAACTTGTTGAGAAAAATTTTTTAAACATTTTTCTCTATCCATCATATCTATCTTTTTAAAATTTTGTCCTAACAATTTAAAATTAGGATCAACTCTAAATCCTGCATGAAAACTATAATATTCTCCATCTAATTTTTTAACTAATTTTATAGAATTTTTAATATGAGAAATTGACCTATTTAAAATTTTTTTATTATTACTGGCTAAATTTAAAACGAATGGTATTTGCGGTGGTGGAAAATAATTGTGCACTCTCAAGCGTATTTTTTTTTTAAGTTGTATTAATGATTTTAGTTGATCTTTAGAATACTTGCCTCCAGATAGTTCAATGCAATCAATTTTATTATTAGATAAAAATTTGGCAGCTTGTAGTCCGGTTAAATTTTTAAAACCACCAGTTGAGATAGATATTTTTTTTTTATTATTCATTAATTATATATGTTTGAATGTTAAAAGTTGATGCTTAAGAACATTTCTTTTTAATTTTTTTCCAATGAATTTGTGAATTAAAAAGGGGCTTAATCCAACTCCAGGTCTAAGTGAAACTAAATCACTAGATTTAATTTTTGATCTCTTTGTTTTGCTTCTTTTAAAATATAGACTTTTTTTTGAAATTTTTGACATTTCTAATTCTTCAGCCTGGATTTTTTTAGTATTTTTGCCCATTATTAATTCTGTTTTTCTAATTTCGTTTATTAAATTCTTTAATTCTTTAGGATTGCAGGAAGCTTTATGATCTGGTCCTTTTAAATTTTTATTTAAAGTAAAATGTTTTTCGATAATTTTTGAACCAACACCTACAGCTAAACACGATGCCAAATTATCATTGCTATGATCAGAATATCCCACAACAAATTTTAGTTTTTTTAGACTATGAATTGCATTCAAATTAATAGATTTATACGAACAGGGGTAGTTAGAAACACAATGAAGCAGAGATATATTTAAGTTTTTATGCTTAATATAAAGATTTAAGGTTTTCTTAATATCTTCAATTGAAGACATTCCAGTAGAAATTATTACAGGTTTTTTTATTTTTGCTAAATAATAGTGTAAATTATAATCAATTAAGTCAGCTGAAGCTGTTTTAAATATTTTAACACCTAGCTTATTTAAGAATTTTGCACTCTCCACATCATATGGTGTTGATAAAAATTCAATTTTTTTTTTTTTACAATAATTATAAATAATTTTGTGATCACCATAACTAAGCTCTAATTTTTTGATCATTTGATAATGATCTTCTTTGTCATGCTTGTTTCTTAATTGATATTTTACTTTTCTTGTACCTGGTAAAACTAAATTTTTTGCTTTAAACGTCTGAAATTTTACAGCGTCTGCTCCTGCAGATTTTGCCTTATCAACTAATTTCTTTGCTAAAGAAATATTATTGTTATGATTAACACCTATTTCAGCAATAATATAAGTTTTCTTAAATTTTTCAAAAAAAGATTTCATTTTTTAAAATATAATTTTTTATGTAAAACTTCTAGAAATTAAATTGTTAGTCATGCTTCTTACTCCTTCTGCAATATCAATGTTTTCTAATAACGCGCAATTTGGCTGAACAGAGCAATTTTTCATAATTTTTATATTAATAAATTATGATATTTAAGTTGAAAGTTCAATAGTTGAACACTATTAATATAAAGAAATTTATTATTTATGGATGATAATCAAGACAATTTTAACTTATTGAGGAAAATTAGTAAAAAACCAAATTTATCTCAAAGAAAACTAGCTTCAGAATTAGGTTTTAGCCTAGGGAAACTAAATTATTGTTTGAGAGCTCTTAAAGATAAAGGTCTTGTTAAAATTAAAAATTTTAAAAAAAATCCAAAAAAGATGGGATATATGTACATTCTTACTCCTAGAGGAATAGAGCAAAAAACTAAATTAACCATTAATTTTATGAAAAGAATGATGAAAGAGTATCGAGAACTACAAAATGATATTAAAAAATAGTTTATTAAAAATATGATCAACAAATTAAAAAGAATTCTATCGCTGCTTGATTATTCAAGAAAAAAAAAACTTTTAGTAGTAATAATATTAGTTTTTTTAGGTTCAGTTATTGAAATTTTTTCGTTTGGGTCAATTATACCATTAGCTGATATTGCTATAAATGATACGGAAAGTTTTTTAAGAGAATATGAGATAGTAAATAATTTTTTATTAAGATTTGATAATAAATTAGAATTATTATTGTATTTAGCAATTTTAATTTTCATTATATTTAGTATTAAAAACTTATTTTTAGTTTTTCTTGTATGGTTTACTTCTAAATTTACAAACAACGTAAGATTATTTTTTAATTCAATATACCTCAATCAAGTTTTTATACGTCCTTTCGCTTTCCATTTAAAAAATGATAGTTCAAAAATACTTCGAGATAGTATGAATGAAATTAATGCAGTTATTAAAAATATTATATTCCCAAGTTTATTGATTATATTGGATATAGTAACATTTTTAGGTCTTTTTATAATATTAACTTTAACCAACTATCAGCTAAGCATATTTTTAATTTTTGGTTTACTAATTTTTGCTTTTTCATACATAAAATTTTTTAAGAAGAAACTAAATTATTTTGGTAGCCTGAGATTCGATAGTGAAAAAAAGAAAATTAAAACTCTAATTGAAGCACTAAGACTGATAAAATTAGTAAATATAAAAAATAAAAAAGATTATTTTTTGAACAAATATTTAATTGAGGATGGTATTACTATTAAGGCAGGGGTAGTTAATAGTGTAGCAATAAATTCTATTCGATACTTTTTAGAAATATTGATGGTTCTATTTTTTTTACTATTGGTATTTTTTGCTTACATTAACAATTACGATTTAGGTAAATTATTAACTTATCTGATATTTTTAGGAGCTTTTTTTGTGAGATTGTTGCCATCGTATAGTAAATTTTTATCTTTGTTGAATAACTATAGTTATTTCCAAAAAACAATAGATAATATTTATAAAGATATTTCAGAGTATGAGATTAATCTTAAAGAAAATAAAAGAAAAAAATTATTTCAAAATGTTGATTTTAAAAGCTCCATAGGCTTATCAAATGTAAATTTTTACTTTGATGATAAAGTTGTTTTAAAAAATATTGATTTAAAAATAGAGAAAAATAAAACTACAGTGATATCAGGTGATAATGGTGCTGGAAAATCTACCTTAATAAATATATTGACAGGTCTTCTCTTAATTAAAGAAGGTAAATATTTGCTAGATGATAAAGAGTTTTTGATTAATGAACACGATATTTCAAATCTTTTTGGATTTATATCTCAAGAAATTCATTTATTAGATGAAAATATAATACAAAATATTGCCTTTGGCGAGTCAGACTCTGAATTAGATAAAAATTCAATCAATGAAATTTCAAAAATATTAGAATTTGATGGTCAATTGCTCGAAAGAATTAAAAATGAAAAATTTCTAATTGGTGAAAATGGACAGAAACTCTCTGGTGGTCAAAGACAAAAAATTGTTTTGGCAAGAGCATTATATAAGAACCCAGAAATACTAGTATTAGACGAACCAACAAGTGCTTTTGATCAAAATACGAAAAATTTATTCATTAAATTGTTAAATGATCTAAAGGGTAAAAAAACTTTTTTGATAATAACACATGATGACGAAA
>Ga0307986_10001244_pt1 | contig 18563 bp, 20 predicted proteins | sample EllFjometageno82_FD_203170 | JGI IMG/M metagenome (GOLD analysis project Ga0307986, IMG submission 203170) | Marine microbial communities from Ellis Fjord, Antarctic Ocean - #82 | ecosystem: Environmental > Aquatic > Marine > Unclassified | place: Southern Ocean | collected 2014-10-09
AGATTGGAAAAAACGTTACTATCAATCCATATGTTGTCATTGGGAAAAAAGTTAAAATTGGCAACAATGTAACTATCAATTCATTTTCTCATCTAGAAGATTGTAAAATAAAAAATAAAGTTGAAGTGGGGCCTTATGCAAGATTAAGACCAGGAACTATTCTTGAAGAAGGATCAAAAATTGGAAATTTTGTAGAAGTCAAGAAAAGTACAGTTGGAAAAAAATCAAAAATTAATCATTTATCGTACATTGGTGATAGTGAATTAGGCATAGGCGTTAATGTTGGTGCTGGCACAATTACCTGTAATTATGATGGTGTTAAAAAAAGTAAAACAAAAATTAAAGACAATGTATTTATAGGATCTAATTCTTCATTAGTTGCACCAATTACTCTTGAAAAAAATAGTATAGTTGGAGCAGGCTCTGTGATTACAAAAAAAGTTAAAAAAAATTCATTAGCTTTAACTAGAAGCTCTCAAACTGAAGTTAATAATTATAAAAGAAAAATAAAATAAGATGTGTGGAATAATAGGAATAGCTAGCAATAAATCAGTTTCATCTGCAATCATCAATTCTCTTAGAAAATTAGAGTATAGAGGTTACGACTCTTCAGGTATTGCAACTTTATCAGATGGCATATTAAATGAAGCAAAATCAGAGGGTAGAGTTGATATTTTAGAAAAAAATCTTGCAGTTAAAAATATGTCAGGCCCAATTGGAATTGGACATGTTAGGTGGGCAACACACGGTATTCCAAACACTGTTAATGCACATCCTCATTCATCAGAGAGTGTATCGGTAGTACATAATGGCATTATTGAAAATTCTACACTTTTAAAAAAGTATTTAATAAACAAGGGTCACATATTTAAATCTCAGACAGATACAGAGGTAATTGTTCATTTAATAACAGAATATTTAAAAGAACTTAATTTAAAAGATGCAATTATTAAAACACTTAAACAGCTTCATGGAAGTTTTGCTTTAGGTATAATTTTTAAAGATCAACCTGATCTTATAGTAGGTGCAAGAAGAGGATCGCCTCTTGCAGTTGGTTATGGCCCTAATGAAAATTATTTAGGCTCAGATTCTTATGCTTTAAAATCTATGACAAATAAAATTTCGTATTTAAATGATGGAGAATTTTGTATTATAAAAAAAGACCAAGTTGAGTTTTTCGATGAAGAGGGTTTAAAAGTTAATAAAAAAGTTTTAGAATTATCTTCAAAAGAGCAGGAGTATGACAAAGGTGATTTTAAACACTTTATGGCCAAAGAAATTGAAGAACAGCCAACAACATTAAAGAACTGTATAAATGAGTATGTTGATAAAATTAACAACGACATCAATATCTATAATTTTCCATGGGATATAAAGGAAATTTCTTCAATTACTTTAATTGGCTGCGGAACAGCTTACCATTCTTGTTTAATGGCAAAGTATTGGTTTGAAGTAAATACTTCACTTGATGTAACAATTGATATTGCCTCTGAGTTTAGGTATCGAAAAAATAGATTTAAAAAAGATAATTTATACATTTTTGTTTCTCAGTCTGGCGAAACAGCAGACACATATGCTGCACTGGATTTATGTAATAAAAATAACATGAAAACTTGTAGTGTTGTTAATGTTATAGAAAGTTCGATTGCAAGAGACTCTAAATTTGTTTTACCAATACATTGTGGACCAGAAATTGGTGTAGCTTCCACAAAAGCTTTTATGGGTCAAATGTTAGTTCTTTATATTTTGGTATTAAAATTAGGTATTTTAAGAAAAGACTTAGATAAAGATTTATATTTAAACAAAATTAAAGATTTAAAAGTATTACCCAAGTTGGTTGAGCAAACTTTACTTACAGAGAGTAAAATTCAAACAGTTTCGAGTTCATTTACTGACGCAAAAGGTTCGATGTTTTTAGGGAGAGGTTTTTCTTACCCAATTGCATTAGAAGGAGCATTAAAGTTAAAAGAATTAGCTTATGTGCATGCTGAAGGGTACCCCGCAGGTGAAATGAAACATGGTCCTTTAGCTTTAATTGAAGATGGAATGCCAGTTGTTGTCTTAGCACCAAGAGATAATTATTATAAAAAAACAATTTCCAATATGCAGGAAGTAATAGCAAGAGGTGCCAAAGTTTTATTGATTACTAATAAAAGTAAAGATGAAGTTTTTTCAGAAAATATTTGGGAAACAATATTAGTTGAAAGTGCTAATGACGACTTATTACCTTTTTTATTAACCGTTCCATTACAAAAATTAGCTTATTATTCAGCTCTTAAAAAAGGTTATGACATCGATAAACCTAGAAATTTAGCAAAATCAGTCACAGTTGAATAATAATTAAACTCTGCTACAACACCCCTAGGTTGAATATGAAAAATTGGAAAATAAATAGCTGGAGAAATTATCCTGTAAAACACATCCCGGAATATCCTGATCAAAAAGATTTAGACGATGTTTTAAGTAAAATTAAAAATTTTCCCCCATTAGTTTTTGCTGGTGAGACAAGACATTTAAAAGAGCAACTTGCTGATGTTGTTGATGGAAAAGCTTTTTTATTACAAGGTGGAGATTGCGCAGAAAGTTTTGCAGAATTTCATCCTGACAATATTAGAGATACATTTAAACTGATACTTCAAATGTCACTTGTGCTTACTTATTCCGCATCATTACCAGTTATTAAACTTGGAAGAATTGCTGGACAGTTTTCAAAACCAAGAAGCTCTCCTGTTGAAAATATTGATGGTGTTGAGCTACCTAGTTACCTAGGAGATAATATTAATGGAATGGAATTTAACAAAAAATCTAGAGTTCCAGACCCTAAAAGACTTTTTAAAGCTTATTCTCAGTCTGCATCTACACTTAACCTTATAAGAGCTTTTTCTCATGGAGGTTTTGCTGATCTTAAAAAAGTGCATACTTGGAACTTAGGTTTTATTAAAAATTCTCCAGCTGCAAAAAAATTTAAAGATTTAGAAGACAGAATTGCAGATGCATTGGCATTTATGGATGCTTGTGGAATTAATTCAGATTTTAACAGAAGGTTAAAAACAGTAAACTTTTGGACTTCACATGAAGCTTTATTACTTCCTTTTGAGCAAGCAATGACAAGAGTAGATTCAACAACAGGTGAATATCACGATACTTCAGCTCACTTTGTTTGGATAGGTGATAGAACTAGACAACTAGATGGTGGACATGTTGAATTTTGTAAAGGAATTGAAAATCCAATTGGAATTAAATGTGGACCAACATTAAAAGCTGAAGACTTAATAAATCTTTGCAATAAAATTAATCCAAAAAATGAAAAGGGCAAAATAACTTTAATTTCTAGATTTGGCCATGAAAATGTTTCTAAATTTTTACCAAAATTAATTAGGGCAATTAAAAAAGAAGGTTTAAATGTAATATGGTCATGTGACCCTTGTCATGGAAATACAATTAAAGCTACAACTGGATATAAAACAAGACCATTTAATAGTGTTGTCAAAGAAGTAAAAAATGTTTTTGAATGTCACCAAAGTGAAGGAAGTTATGCTGGTGGACTGCATATTGAAATGACCGGTCAAGATGTTACAGAATGCACAGGCGGTGCTCAGAAAATATCTGACCAAGATTTATCTAGCCGTTACCACACTCATTGTGACCCAAGACTTAACGCTAACCAAGCATTAGAGTTAGCTTTTTTAATTTCTGATGAGATTAAAAAAAATGCTGCTTATTCTAAAAAAAATATTAAAGCGGCATCTTAAAGCATTGTATTAAATACAATTTTGTTTAAATTTTAAATAATGAAACCATTAGAAAAAGCACAATTTATAAGCAATTGGATTAAAGATTATGTAGAAAAGATGCCAAGTAAGGCGCAATCTTTAATCATTGGAATTTCTGGGGGAATAGATTCTTCCGTATCAAGCACATTGAGTGCAATGACAGGTATAAAAACAATTGTATTATCAATGCCTATTAAACAAAAATCATCACAACATGATTTAAGCTTAAAACATCAAGAATGGCTTGTTAAAAATTTTGATAATATCGAAGCACACACACTAAATTTAGATAAATTATTTGAAACATTCGAAAGTACGTTGTCCAATTTTGATAGTGAGCTTGGAATGGCAAATTCTAGAGCAAGAATTAGAATGACCACTCTTTATCAAGTAGCTGCTGCAAACAAAGGTATTGTAGTTGGTACCGGAAATAAAGTTGAAGATTTTGGAGTGGGGTTTTACACAAAATATGGAGATGGTGGAGTAGATATTTCCCCAATTGCAGATTGCAATAAATCAGAAGTATGGGAAATAGGTAAATCTATTAATATTCTACAAGAGATAATTGATGCTGCTCCAACAGATGGATTATGGGATGATGGTAGGACTGATGAAGGTCAGTTAGGTCTTAAATACGAGGAATTAGAAGAGGCCATGAATAATGTTAATTCAATAAATCGTGAAAAATACGAAAAAATAAGAAAGATAAACTTGCATAAAATGGAGCCAATCCCAGTTTGCAAGATTCCCAACTAATCTTATAGATTCACAAATCTATAATTAAAGTATAATTCTAAGATAATGAACAAGGATATTTTTTTAACAAATAATCTAAGCAACAAAAAAGAAAAATTTGTTCCATTAGATAAAGAAAACATTGGAATGTATGTTTGTGGTCCAACAGTTTATGACAACCCACACATTGGTAATGCAAGACCTCTTGTTATTTTTGATATTTTGTACAAAGTTTTAAAATCAAAATATGGGCATAACAAAATAAATTATATCAGAAATATTACTGATGTTGATGATAAAATAATTAAATCAGCAAAAGAGAAAAATATTTCAATATCTGAATTAACAAACAATGTTATTAAAGATTTTAATGATGATTGTGATTATCTAAACTTAGATAATCCAACACAAGAACCAAAAGCTACAGATCATATTGATCTTATGATTGAAATGATATCGTCTTTATTAGAAAAAGATTTTGCCTATGAGACAAACAGCCATGTTTATTTTGAAGTCAGTAAATTTGAAGATTATGGAAAACTATCAAATAAAAAATTAGAAGATTTAATTGCAGGATCTAGAATTGAAGTTTCAGAGAATAAAAAAAAATCAGAAGATTTTGTTTTATGGAAGCCTTCTAAAGACGATGAACCTTCTTGGGACTCTCCTTGGGGTAAAGGAAGACCTGGTTGGCATTTAGAATGTTCTGCAATGTCTAAGAAATATTTAGGGGATGTATTTGATATTCATGGTGGAGGAATTGATTTAATTTTCCCTCATCACGAAAATGAAATTGCACAATCAAGATGTGCTAACGATACTAAAGTTTTTGCAAACTATTGGATCCATAACGCATTTATTACTATGTCCAATGAAAAAATGGCGAAATCAACCGGTAACATACTTAAAATTAAAGATTTTAAAGATAACGTTGATGGACAAGTTTTAAAACTTGCACTTATGAGCGCTCACTACAAACAACCATTAGACTGGAACAAAAAGCTCTTAGAAGATTGCAAAAACACTATTGATAAATGGTATGAAGTTTATTTACCCTCAAGTGAAAAAACATTTTTAGATGAAGATATTTTATCTCCGTTATATGATGATTTGAATACACCTGGCTACATTGCTAAGTTACATCAACTTTATGACAAAGCTTTAAAAGGAGGTAATGAAGAGAAAAGTTTATTTGTATTAGCTTGTAATTTCATTGGTATTTTAAATAAAACAAAAAAAGAATGGATTGAATTTAAAAAGAAAAATTTATCCATTAATGAAGATGCTATTTTAGAAATGATCGCACTTCGAAATAAAGCAAGAGAAGACAATAATTATAAAGAAGCTGATATCATTAGAGATAAGCTTTTAGATAAAGGGGTTTTAATAGAAGACAAAGATGGTAAAACAATTTGGAAACTAAAATGAACAAAGAACAACTTTTTATATTCGATACAACGTTAAGAGATGGTGCCCAAACGCAAGGTGTAGACTTTTCTGTAGATGATAAAATAAAGATTGCATCAGCTTTAGATAATTTAGGTGTTGATTATATTGAAGGTGGGTGGCCAGGAGCAAACCCCACAGATACTGAATTTTTTCAAAAAAAACATTTATTTAATAATGCTAAACTAACATCTTTTGGTATGACTAAAAGAACTGGTCGTAGTGCAGATAATGATCCGGGACTATCAGCACTTTTAAACTCAAACACACCAGCAGTTTGTATTGTTGGAAAATCTTGGGATTTTCATGTTGATATAGCTCTTGGTATTTCTAATGAAGAAAATTTAGAAAATATTAAAGAAACAGCGAAACACTTTGTTAAAAAAAATAAAGAGTTTATGTTTGATGCAGAACATTTCTTTGATGGATACAAGGCTAATCCAAATTATGCTTTATTGTGCCTTAAAGCAGCATTTGATGAAGGAGCAAGGTGGATTGTCTTATGTGATACTAATGGTGGAACCTTACCTCATGAAGTTACAAAAATTGTAACAGAAGTTTCTAAAACTATACCTGGAAAAAATTTAGGGATTCATGCGCATAACGATACGGGTAATGCGGTTGCTAATTCTTTAGCTGCAGTTTGGGCTGGGGCTAGACAAGTACAAGGTACCATCAATGGTTTAGGTGAAAGATGTGGTAACGCTAATTTAATGTCATTAATTCCAACTTTTTTTTTTAAAAGTGATTTTTCTTCTAAATTTCAATTAAAAATTAAACCAGGTAATATTAAGAAATTAACTGAATGCTCTAGATTATTAGATGAGATTTTAAATAGAAAACCAAACAAACATCTTCCATATGTTGGTGCTGCTGCTTTTTCTCATAAAGGTGGTCTTCACGTATCAGCTGTTCAAAAAGATCCAAAAACATATGAGCATATTGATCCTGAAAAAGTTGGAAACTCTAGGAATATTGTAGTTTCTGATCAATCAGGGAAATCCAATATAATCTCAAGATTAAAAACTATTGGTATTGAAATAGAAGAGAGTGACCCTAAAATTAAAAAACTTTTAGATGAAGTAAAAGATAGAGAATTTATTGGTTATAGTTATGACGGTGCTGATGCATCGTTTGAATTATTAGCTAGAAGAATTATTAGCAAAATACCAAGATATATATTGATTAAAGAATATGATGTTTCTGTCAAAAAAGATTCATCAGGAGCAATCGTTTCATCTGCTAAAGCTCAGTTAGAAGTAGATGGTGAAAAAATTATGTGTACGGGTGAAGGAAATGGCCCTGTTAATGCATTAGATAATGCTATTAGACAAAACGTGGATCGATTAAACAAATACTCAGAATATTTAAAAGATCTTAAATTAGTCGATTACAAAGTTAGAATTTTAAATACAGGTACAGAAGCAATCACTAGAGTTTCAATTGAAAGCACAGATTCAAAAGGTAAAAACTGGTTCACTATTGGTGTCTCAGCAAATATAATTGATGCTTCATTTAAAGCGTTGATTGATAGTTTGGATTATAAATTGTTTAAAGATAAAGCTCCAGCAAGTCTTTAATGTCATTTAATAATATTTCATTTATTTTACATCAACCCCAATTATCTGAAAATATTGGAGCTTGTGCTAGGGCCATTAAAAACTTTAATTTTAAAAAGTTAGTTATTGTTAAACCAAAACCAATTTTCCCAAATGATAAAATTTTAGCAATCTCAGTTGGTGCAAAAGATCTAATTATTAATACTAAAGTGCATGAAACATTAGAATCTGCTGTAAAAAAAGTAGATTACGTTATTGCAACGTCTGCAAGGTTTAGAAATAAAAACATTAAACACATCAATCTAGAAGATTTAAAAAAAATTGATTTTAATAAAAAGATAGCTTTTTTATTTGGCTCTGAAGCGTCTGGTTTATCTAATAATGAGATTAGTTATGCTAATTACACTATGCAAATTCCAACTAACCCTAATTTTAAATCTTTAAACCTGTCTCACAGTGTCATTATTATTGCTCACACAGTAGCGAGTATCATTAATCTGAAGGGTGCAAAGTACTCTAAATCAAAAAAAGTAACAGTAGCCAGCAAGAAGGACATCCAAGCAATGACCAACTTATGCATCGAAAAATTAGAGGAAAAGAACTTTTTCAAACCTTTAGAAAAGAGACCTATTATGCTTGAAAACTTAAGAAGCATTTTTTCTAAAATGGAGCTTTCTGAGAAGGAAACGCGTATTTTATCTAGTGTATTTGCAAGTTTGTCCAAAAAAGGTTGATTGACAAAATAATGAGTAAGTTTATAACCCCACCTATCAAATGACAAAAAGAATAAGTGCTAAACACAAAATAGATAGAAGGTTAAAAATTAACCTATGGGGTAGACCTAAAAGTCCTTTTAATAAAAGAGATTATGGTCCTGGCCAACATGGTCAAGGTAGAAAAGGTAAACCATCAGATTACGGAATTCAGCTACAAGCTAAGCAAAAATTAAAAGGTTACTATGGTAACATTAACGAAAGACAATTCAGAAATATTTACAAAAAAGCTACCATGTTAAAAGGGGATACTGGTGAAAATTTAATTGGATTACTTGAGAGAAGATTAGATTCAGTAGTTTATAGAGCAAGATTTTCAACAACAGTATTTTCAGCGAGACAACTTATTAACCATGGTCACGTAAGAGTTAATGGTAAAAAAGTTAATATTTCTAGCTATATGGTTAAAGAAGAAGATATAATTGAAATTAGAGATAAATCTAAACAGTTAGCTTTCATTGATATCGCTTTAGCAAACAAAGAAAGAGAAACTCCAGAATATATTCATCTAGATGAGAAGAATAAAAAAGTTACTTTCGTTAGAACACCTAAGTTTGATGAAGTTCCTTACCCAGTAGTAATGGAACCTAATCTAGTAATTGAATATTACTCTAGATAATAAATATTTATTTTTTAAAATTAATTTTTTTATCCTCAAGTACTTTCTTGAGTTCACCGTTTTCATACATTTCTTTAACGATGTCACAGCCACCAATAAATTCACCTTTAATGTAAACTTGTGGAATAGTAGGCCAGTCACTAAATTCTTTTATACCTTCTCTTAAAGATTGAGATTCAAGAACATTGATCCCCTTGTAATTTACCTCTAAAATTTTTAACATGTTTGATATAGCCATAGAAAATCCACATTGAGGAGCATCAGGTGTTCCTTTCATAAATAAACATACTTCGTTGGCATCTATATGACTTTGAATTAAATTTTTTGTGCTATCGTCCATTATTGCTCCTTTGTTTTAATTGCTAATGCGTGAAGTTCGTTACCCATTTTTCCTTTTAAAGAACTATACACCATTTTGTGTTGCTCAATTTTGCTTTTTCCAGAAAACTCTTTAGAGGTTATTGTTGCAGAGTAGTGATTACTATCGCCTGCTAAGTCTTGAATTTCTATTATAGCATCTGGTAAAGCTTCTTTAATAAGTGTTTCAACTTCTTTTATATCCATTGCCATTTTAATTTTCCATGTAATTAGTTAGCCAATTTGTATGTGATTTAATCAAATCGTCAATTGATACTTTTGTCTTATCGTCAATTATTAAGCTATCGTCATTTACTGATCCAAGTTTATCAAAATGTACTGAGTTTTCTTGAAGTATTTTAGTAGCACTTTCAAGATCAATTTTACTAATTTCAATAATATATCTTCCCTGGTCTTCGCCAAATAAGTATTCGAACTGATTAATTAAGTAATTAGGCTTTTTAAGAGTTGCACCTTTTTTACCTTTAATACACATTTTAGAAAGAGCGGTAATTATTCCACCTAAAGAGACATCATGTGCAGATTTTATAAACTTTTTATCAATAAGTTTTAATATTGTTTCTCCATTATTTTTTTCATTAAAAAGATTAATCTCAGGAGGAGGTCCATTTTTTTCATTTAAAATATCTCTTGCAAATAAGCTTTGATCTAGGTGACCTTCAGTTTTACCTATAACTAAAAGTGTATTGTCAGCTTCTTTTAAATCCATAGTAACCATATTTTGGTAATCTTTAATTAATCCAACACCTCCAATTGTAGGAGTTGGCTTAATACCAATATCTTTAGTTTGATTGTAGAAAGAAACATTTCCTGAGACTACGGGGAACTCTAAGTAGGCACTTGCTTCACCTAGGCCTTGAACACACTCAACAAACTCACCCATATTCACTTCATTTTCAGGACTACCAAAATTTAAACAGTTAGTAATTGCAATTGGTTTTGCACCAACTGAAATTAAATTTCTCCAACTTTCACAAACAATTTGTTTTCCACCACTTAAAGGGTGAGCCCAACAATATATAGCAGAAGAATCAACGGATGCTGCAACAGCTTTATTGGTGCCATGAACTCTAACAACACCAGCGTCTCCACCAGGTTTTTGAATAGTGTCACCCATAACAGTATGATCATACTGTTGCCAAATCCAATCTTTACTGCACACATTTGGATTAGATAATATTTTGTTTAAAACATTTTTTACCGTTAAGGTTTTAAATAGCTCTTTCTCAATTTTAATTCTTTTAGGTAATTTAGCTTTTTTCCATTTTCGGTCATACATAGGTGAGTTTTCAACCAATGTATTAACAGGAATATCTGCTACTTTTTCCTCATTAAAATAAAGTTCAATTTTTTTACTTTTTGTTGTTTGACCAATTACAGCAAAGTCTAAATTCCATTTATCAAATATTTTTTTAGCCATTTCTTCTTTGCCGCTTTCTAAAACAATAAGCATTCGCTCTTGGCTTTCTGATAGCATAATTTCATAAGGGGTCATGTTTGTTTCTCTACAAGGAACTTTATTTAAATTGATCTCAATTCCTAAATTTCCTTTTGAAGCCATTTCAATACTTGAAGAAGTTAATCCTGCAGCACCCATATCCTGAATAGCAATAATCGAATCTCCTGCCATTAACTCTAAACAGGCTTCTAATAATAGTTTTTCTGTAAATGGATCACCAACTTGAACGGTAGGTTTTTTTTCTTCAATTTTATCATCAAATGAAGCTGATGCCATGCTTGCACCATGAATTCCATCACGACCTGTTTTTGAACCAACATAGATCACAGGTTTTCCTAAACCTGTAGCTTTTGAATAAAAAATTTTATCTTTTTTAACATGACCCAAGGTCATCGCATTTACTAAAATATTACCGTTATAAGATTCGTCAAAGCTAGTCTGACCAGCAATTGTTGGAACGCCCATGCAATTTCCATATCCACCTATACCGTGAACAACTCCACGTAATAAATTTTTAGTTTTTTTATGTTGAGGTGATCCAAAATGAATTGAGTTCAAGTTAGCTATTGGTCTTGCACCCATTGTAAAGACATCTCTCATAATACCACCAACACCAGTTGCAGCACCTTGATAGGGCTCAATAAATGAAGGGTGATTATGACTTTCAATTTTAAATACAATTGCATCATCATCACCAATATCAATAACACCAGCATTCTCTCCAGGTCCTTGAATAACGTTCTTTCCTTTAGTGGGAAGGTTTTTAAGATGAAATCTTGATGATTTATAAGAACAATGTTCATTCCACATTGCTGAAAAAATACCTAGTTCAGTAATGTTGGGAACTCTTTTTAATAAATCACAGATTTTTTTATATTCATCTTTTTTTAAACCATGATCAATTGCAAGTTGTTCGTTAACTATCATTATTTTAAATTATTAATTAAGTTTTCAAAAAATATTGAACCATCTTCACCTGATAGAGCAGGGTCTATCATTCTTTCAGGATGAGGCATCATCCCTATAACATTTTTTTGTTTATTAAATATACCAGCTATATTTTGTAATGAGCCGTTAGGATTAGATTGTTCATTAACATTTCCATTTTCATCTGAGTAAAATAAAGCAATTTGGTCATTGTCATTAATTTCTTTAATTTGTTCATTAGAGCAAAAATAATTTCCTTCATTATGAGCTATATGAAACTCATAAACATTTTTTTTATCATCTTTAAAATAAGAGTTATCTTTATTATTTGCTTTTACAAAAACATTTTTACAAATAAATTCTAAGTATTTATTCCTAAGTAGCACACCTGGCAATAAACCTGATTCAACTAAAATTTGAAAACCATTACAGATTCCCATAACTTTACCACCCCCTTGAGCAAAGTTTAAAACTGATTTCATAATTTTTGATTTTGATGCCATACTTCCACATCTAAGATAGTCTCCATATGAGAAACCACCCGGTAAAACTACCAGATCACTTTTTGGAAGCTCAACATCATCATGCCAAACCATTTTATTTTTAAAGCCAAACTTTTTTAAGGCAACATCCATGTCTCTGTCACAATTAGATCCAGGAAAAGTTATTACTGATGAATGCATTATTTATTATTGTGATCCAATAATTTTAAAGTCTTCTATTACTAAATTTGCTAAAAGTTTTTTGCACATCTCTTCAACTTTTTCTTTAGCTTTTTTCTTATCACTTTCGTTTGTATCAATTTCAAAATACTTACCTTGCCTTACTTCATTGATGCTTTCAAATCCCATACCATCTAAAGTTTGATGAATAACTTTACCTTGAGGATCTAAAACATCTTTTTTAAGAGTTATAATTACAGATATTTTCATATTATTTTTTTTTTTTAACTGATCTTAATTTCGTAACATTGACAGCACTTAAGTTTGATTGTTCATGCAATATACCAAGTCTTTTAGCAACTTCAGTATAAGCTGGAATTAAATCACCTAATCCTTTACGAAACCTGTCTTTATCTAATTTTTTATCAGTAATACTGTCCCACAATCTACACGTATCAGGGCTAATCTCATCAGCTAAAATAACCTCATTTTTCCCATTTTCTTTAAGTCTTCCAAACTCAAGTTTGAAATCAATCAGTTTAATTCCAACACCTCTGAACATTCCAATCATAAAATCATTAATTCTAAGGATCATTTTTTTAACTTTTTCTAATTCTGATTTTGTAGCCCAATCAAAAGCTAAAATATGCTCTTCTGCAATAAGTGGATCACCTAAACTATCGTCTTTTAAACAATATTCTAATAAAGGATGCTTTAAAACTGTTCCATCTTCAATACCAAGTCTTTTAGTAATAGAACCTGTTGCAACATTACGAACAATAAACTCAATAGGAATAATTTCTACCAATTTAATAATTTGCTCTCTCATGTTTAGTCTTTTAACTAAATGATTTTTAATCCCAATTTGAGTTAGGTTTGATAAAATATGTTCAGATATTCTATTATTTAAAACACCTTTGCCTTCAATAGTTGATTTTTTTAAGTTGTTAAAAGCTGTTGCATCATCTTTAAAATACTGGATAACCAAATTTTTATCAGATGTTGCATAAATTATTTTAGCCTTACCTTCGTATAACTTTTTACCTTTTTTCATTATTTAAAAACTCTTCTAAAGATTAAATCTACATTTTTAAAATGTGATGAATAATTAAATATGGCTTTCAATTTTTTTGAAGAAATTTTAGCCATTATGAATTCATCATTTGAAATAACATCAAATAAATTTAGGTTTTCTGCAAAACATTTTTTTGCATAGTTTTGAACCACTTTATAAGATTGCTCTCTACTTAATCCTGATTTTGTTAGCTCTAGCATAACTTCTTGTGAAAAAATTAAACCTTTAGTTATGTTTAAATTTTCAATCATCTTTTTTGGATAGACAATCATTTTATCTAAAATATTACTAAGTCTAGCTAAAGCAAAATCTAAAGTTATGTTAGCGTCAGGACCAATATTTCTTTCAACACTTGAGTGAGAAATATCTCTTTCGTGCCATAGCGCAATATTTTCTAGGGCAGGGATGACAGCACTTCGAACCATTCTTGCAAGACCTGTTAAATTTTCACTTAGTATTGGATTTTTTTTATGAGGCATTGCAGAAGAACCTTTTTGATCTTTTGAAAAAAATTCTTGAACTTCGTAAACTTCTGTTCTTTGTAAATGTCTAATTTCAATTGCAACTCTTTCAACAGATCCGGCGATAATTCCAAGTATAGAAAAATAGAAAGCATGCCTGTCTCTTGGTATTACTTGCGTTGATATAGGTTCAACTTTTAACCCAAGTTTTTTTGCTACATGCTTTTCAACATTAGGATTAATATTTGCAAATGTGCCTACTGCACCAGAAATTGCACATGTTGAAATTTCATCAATTGCATCAACTAATCTTTTTCTATTTCTCTTAAATTCCTCATAAAATGAAGCTAATTTTAAACCAAAAGTGATAGGTTCAGCGTGAATTCCATGACTTCTGCCCACACAAGGTGTGTATTTGTATTTATTGGCTTGCTTCTTTAAAACCTTTAGAATTTGATCGATATCACCAAGTAAAATTTTACCTGATTGTACTAACTGAATATTTAAACTGGTATCCAGAACATCAGAAGAGGTCATACCCTGATGAAGGTACCTTGCTTTAATCCCTGCTTTTTCAGTAACAGAGGTTAAAAATGCTATTACATCATGCTTAACTTTACTCTCTATTTGGTGAATTCTTTTGACATTTATTTTGGCTTTTTTTTTAACAACAGATGCAACACCTTTAGGAATTTGACCTAATTTTTCCATGGCTTCGGCTGCTGCAACCTCTACATCAAGCCAAATTTGGTATTTATTTTCTTCTGACCATATGTCAGTAAGTTGTTTTCTAGAGTATCTTTCAATCATTAATTATAAGTAAGGGGGCTTAGAATAACCTTTAACAGATTCTGTAAAGATTTCATAACCATTTTCAGTAATACCTAATGTGTGCTCAAATTGTGCTGATAAAGATTTATCTTTTGTAACTGCTGTCCAGCCATCTTTTAGCATTTTCACATCCCATTCACCGGTATTTATCATAGGTTCAATTGTAAAAGTCATACCAGGTCTGAGCTCCATTCCTGTATTCCTTCTTCCATAATGTAAAACATTTGGTGGCTCGTGAAATGTTGTGCTTATTCCGTGACCACAAAAATCTCTAACAACTGAATATCCTTTTTTTTCAACAAAAGATTGTATTTCATATCCAATGTCACCCAATTTTAATCCTGGCTTTAGTAAATTTATTGCTCTCATCATTGACTCGTATGTAGCATCAATTAAGTTATTAACTTTTACAGGAGTTTTACCAATACAGAACATTCGACTTGTATCACCATAATGTTCATCAACTATAGCTGTTACATCAACATTTAATGCATCACCTTCAACTAAAACTCTATCAGAAGGTATGCCATGACAGACAACATGATTTAAAGAAGTACATAATGATTTATTAAAACCTCTATAAAAAAGTGGAGCTGAGTATCCGCCATTGTCTCTAATAAATTCATAACCCAATTTATCCACAAACTCTGTGGTGACACCTGGCTTAATATTATTTGTAAGCATATCAAGAGTTCTTGCTGCAAGATTTCCTGCAATTCGCATCTTTTCAAATTTTTCAGAATAGTTATTCATTTATCTAATTGTTATTATTTTTATTTTTATCATCGAATGAAAAATTATATTTTTTAATAGAAGAATCTGTAATATTTAGAAACATAACATCTAAAGTATTATGTTCAGCTTTAAAGCTACATGATGATAAAATGATTAGAAAAATAATTTTTTTCATATTTTATTTATTTATAATTTTAAGTTTTTTTTCTATTAGTATTTCTTTTGAACTTATTTTGCACCTATAAGCTAAAAAAATAACTCCAGCTTTTTTTGCAAGTAAATAATTTTTATAATATTCTTTATCAATGTCTTTTGCTATTTTAAAATTATCTACACCCTGTATTTGGACCAAAAATAATAGATAGGATTTATAACCTTTTTTAACTGCCTCTATAAGGGTTTTTAAATGCTTTGAACCTCTAGTAGTAACGGTGTCCGGGAATTCTGCAATTTTTTCTTCTCTAAATAAAGTAACATTTTTAACTTCTACAAATATTTTTTGTTTATTTTTTTCAACAAGAAAATCAAACCGTGTTTCTTTATCGAAAAATACCTCAGGTTTAATACTGTCATTATTTGCGACTTCTTTAACTAGATTATTTGATAAACCATGAAAAGCAATTTTGTTTGCAAAATGGGTATTAACACCTACTAAATTTTTTTTAACTTTAATTATCTCAAGAGTATATTTTAATTTTCTTTTAGGGTCGTCATTTTTAGATACATAAACCTCATTTCCTTCATCTAATAAACCTTTCATGGATCCAGTATTAGGACAATGTGCCGTAACAATTCCCTTACCAATCTTAACATCTGTAAAAAATCTCTTGTAACGTTTGATAAGTTTGCCTTTTATTAAAGTTTTGGTAAATTCCATATTTAAATTGTATATTTAATAATGACACAAAATACAAAATTTAATGCCGCAATACTTATTATTGGCAATGAAATCCTATCTGGAAGAACACAAGACACTAATACCAGCACAATTGCTCAATGGCTAAACTCAATTGGTGTAAAAGTTAATGAGGTTAGGGTTATCCCAGATATCGAAAATACAATTATAGAGACTGTTAATCTTTTAAGAAAAGTTAACAATTATGTATTTACAACTGGTGGTATTGGACCAACGCATGATGATATTACCGCTCAATCTATTTCAAAAGCATTTAACCTTGAGTATGAAATTCACAAAGAAGCTTTTAAAATATTAGAAGCTCACTACAAAGTTGGTGAATTTAATGAAGGTAGACAAAAAATGGTATGGATGCCACGTAATGCTAATTTAATATTAAATCCAACAAGTGGTGCCCCAGGATTTAATATAGAAAACGTTTTTTGCTTACCAGGAGTTCCTTCAATTTTAAAATCAATGTTAGGTGGATTAAAAAATAAAATAGTAGGGGGAGATCCAATATTAAGCCATACAATAAGTTTAAAAACTGTTGAAAGTGAAATTGCAAAATCTTTAACCAGCGTCCAGGATGATAATAAGGATGTTGAAATTGGGAGTTACCCTTTTTTTCAAGCAGGTAAACTAGGTGTATCAATAGTAATACGATCTGAAGACCAGCTTAAAATTGATAAGTGTAGTTCTGAAATATTAGAGTTTGTTAATGAGAAAAAAATAGAAGTAGTAGCTAGATAGTTAAATGCTTTATTTCGCTTACGGTAGCAATCTAAATCATTTTCAAATGAAAAGAAGGTGTAAAGACAGTACTTTTCTAAAGAAAATTAATCTAACTAATTTTAAATTAACTTTTAGAAGTAAATATAGAGCTGCTGATATAGAGCCTAAAAAAAACTCAACTGTTCCAGGAGCTTTATTTAAAATATCTAAAAGTGATGAAAAAAAATTAAATATTTATGAAGATTATCCAGTTCTATATAAAAAATATTATTTTACTTATTATGGCAAGAAAGTAATGACCTATACCATGACTAAAAAAACTTTATTTACATATCCAACAGAACGTTATTTGAATGTTGTAAAGAGAGGTTATAAAGATTGTAATTTAGATAATCATATTCTTAAAAAAGCATTAAAAGCTTAATTAAAATATTGATATGATTTGTTAACAAAAAGAAGTTGAGTTATAAATAAAAACAGTTAAACAAATGAAAATAGTACATGCCCTCGTGGTGAAATTGGTAGACACAACGGACTTAAAATCCGTGCCTTTTTGGAGTGCCAGTTCGAGTCTGGCCGAGGGCACCACTTGATGAGAGACAAAGTATATTTAATTTTTGACAAAACGAAGGCTTCTTTAAAAATTAAATCATTCTTAATTAAAAAAGTTAAAATTACGTCTTTATTAAAATCCAATATAATAGTTGTTCTGGGTGGGGATGGTTTTATGCTTCAAATTTTAAAAAAATTACACAAATATAAAAAACCTTTCTATGGAATTAATTCTGGAAACTATGGTTTTTTGATGAACAAGTTTTCTAATGAAAGCATTATTAAAAATTTGAATATTTCTAACAGTATAAAAATTTATCCTCTACAAATGATTGTTACTAATAAAAATAATCAAACAAAAAAATCAATAGCTATTAATGAGGTGTCAATATTAAGACAAAGCAAGCAGGCATCATCAATTTCTATTACAGCTAATAAGAAAAATGTTATTAAAAATCTTATCTCCGATGGAGTGTTAGTTTCAACACCAGCAGGTAGTACAGCTTATAATTTATCAGCACATGGACCAATTCTAAATTTAGATTCAAGAAAATTAGCAGTTACTCCTATTAGTCCTTTTAGACCTAGAAGGTGGAAGGGTATAATTGTTAGTGATAAATCTAAAATTTTAATAAAAAATTTAGACACAAATAAAAGACCTATTAGCGCTGTTGCAGATAATTTTGAAGTTAGAAATGCAAAGACAATTAAAATTCAAGCTAATAAAAAAATTAGCTTTGAATTGTTGTACGATAAAAATAACAGTCTTCATAAAAAAATAAAGATTGAACAAACGCGTAAAGAAACTTTAAATAATTAATTGATGGTGCCCCCGCACGGAGTCGAACCGCGGACCTATTGATTACAAATTTATAGATCCAAAAATTTTTTCCTTTACTTGCTTGACCCTACAACACTTTTACCACAGTGTGAATCCCTAATATTTAT
>Ga0307986_10001245_pt1 | contig 18557 bp, 18 predicted proteins | sample EllFjometageno82_FD_203170 | JGI IMG/M metagenome (GOLD analysis project Ga0307986, IMG submission 203170) | Marine microbial communities from Ellis Fjord, Antarctic Ocean - #82 | ecosystem: Environmental > Aquatic > Marine > Unclassified | place: Southern Ocean | collected 2014-10-09
TAGGAGGGTGTGGATGTTGTTTTGGTTTTGGAACAACGCTAATTTTTTTTATTTCACTTGTTTTTGTATCTAAAAATTTATCACTAGGTGGGCTCATATCATGCTGCCAAGCAAAGCCAGGAGTGGGGTAGGTATAAAACTCACCTTGATGACTAAAAAATTCTTCAGTCCAAGCTTTTTTCATCACGGTTAAAGTTTCATCAAATAATCTAAAATTTTTTGCCTGATCTTTTAAATCAGCTTCCTTATTCATGTTGATAGCTTCTCTACCATATATTCCTCTGCCAATGCCAACGTCAACTCTTCCATTTGAAAGTTGATCTAATAAAGCTATGTCTTCTGCAAGACGTATTGGATTATGAAAAGTAATTACATTACAAGCTTGACCAATTCTAATTTGTTTGGTTCTAGCAGCAGCATCAACACCCATCATTAAAGGGTTTGTACACGATTCCATTCCTTCATGATTAAAGTGATGCTCCGTATACCAAATTGAGTCCCAATTATTTTCATCACAGTAAGTGGTGATTTCTTTAGTCTCGTTTAATAATAGATTGTATGGCTTATGATTCCAGTTAGTAGTGTTACAAAAATATCCAAATTTCATTCAAACCTCCTTAAATAGTTAAATTTAAAGACGCTGATCCCACTTTCGTATTCTTTAGTACCGTTTAAACCTTAAGTAACGACGAGTTATGTACGCTTATTATTTAACTCTATTTTAACTAGACTCCTTATTCAATATATATTTAATTAAATGTTGTAGATAATTTATGAAATTAAATAAAATTGAACCAAAATTCACTTCTAAATCTAACCCTAGAATTGGCTTAATCACATTAGGTAGTGATTTTAGAATTGAAAAAGATTTTAATAATATAATTTATGGAAGAGATGTTGATCTCTATGTAAATAGAATACATTGCTATAACCCGCTGACCAACGAAACCTTGGCTAAAATGGCCGAGGATATCACGGAAGTTACTAGAGATATTCTTCCAGATCAAAAAATAGATTGTGTAGCATATGGGTGCACATCAGGAACTGTTGCTGCTGGGTACGATTCAATAAAAGAAAAAGTTAATTTGGCTAAGCCAGAAGCAAAAGTTACAACACCAATTACTTCTGCAGTTAAGGCTTTAAATATGTTGGGCATTAACAAGATATCCATCTTTACACCTTACACAAAAACAATAAACGACTCTGTAGTTGGTTATTTTAAAAAAGAGAATATTATTGTTAATTCTTTAAGCTATTTTGATATTGATTCAGATTTAGACATTGGAAAAGTTGATGAAAATTATTTATTTGATGTTCTGTCTAAAATAAATTTAGAAGGCAGTGATGCATTATTTGTTTCTTGCACTGCTTTACCAGTTTTATCAATTATTAATAAACTTGAAAAAAAATTAAATAAAATTGTTTTATCCAGTAATCAAACATTAATTTGGGAAACCTTAAATTTAATTAAAAATAAGGAGCCAGTTGTGGGGTTTGGAAAAATTTTTGATGTTAATTAAAAGTATTGTTTAAAAGTATCATTAATAGATAAAACTCCAAAATCATTTAATCCACCGATTATTAATTGAAGTGCTACTATTAAAATAAATCCTAATCCTACATAGGCTATCCATAAATGTTTTTGAATATAATTTGCTAAATATGTAGCTAAGGCACCCGTCAACACAACTGATAAAATAAGTCCAAATATCATAAAACCAAAATACCCTTTTGCAGCTCCAACTACACCAATTACATTATCAAAACTTATAGTAATATCTGCAAACAATACTTTGTAAACACTCTGTACATAAGAAGGTTCTTTGGATTTTTTTGTTGGAGATTTAATTTTATTTTTCATCTCAACTAAATCTTTGCGCAAGTCATTGACAATCCAAATCAGAAGAAATCCACCCAATATTTTTATATAATAAAATTCAAATAAATAAGTAGCAAAAAGAGCAAAAATAATTTTAAAAACTAAGGCACCTGCAACACCCCATAATATTATTTGTTTTCTATTCTTTGGAACAAAGTTAGCCGCTATTAACCCTATTATAATAGCGTTATCTGCTGCTAAAATTATATCTATAAATATAATTTGGGTTAAAATTATAAATTCTTCTATCAAGATACTTTTATAATATTAAATAGTTAAAATAATTCAATGATTTAATATTTAGATTTTTTTGTTCCTTCAATAATCTCTTTTAAGTCAGTATATTCTTCACAGTTACAATTTTTTAAGACCTCTAGCCTTTCTTTTGCTAAATTTATTCTTTTGGTAACCACATAAAGCTCTCCAAGGTATTCATTTATCCCTTTATGATTTGGTTCAATTTTTAATCCAAGTAAATAATATTCTTCTCCTTTTTCATAATCTCCTAGCTTTCTAGTAGTAAAGCCTAAGTAATTGAGTGTATTTGCCTGTAAAGGTTTTTCTTTATTAGATTTTAAAAGAAGCTTTTGAGCTTTCACATATTTTTTTTTTGCTTTTTCTATTTTACCTTTTTTCTCATACTTTTTGGCAGCTTTAATCAAGTTAGAAGCTTTCAAATAGTCATTTACTTTAGAAGGGCTATCATTATCATTATTACCAGCTGCAAAAATAGAAGTATTAAAAATTAATGAGATCAGTGTTAAGATTAAATATTTTTTTATCATAATTATATAAATTTAGTCATTTTATTTAACGGTTTTAGTTCAAGGCCATTATCAGCTAAATTTTGTTTTATTATTTTTGCTGTATCTAATGAACTCTTGTTATCACCATGTATGCAAATTGAGTCAATTTCACAAGGTATTTTTTTGCCGCTAAGACAATTTAATGATTGGCTTTTAACCATACTTAGCACATGCTCTTTAGCAGCATTTGGATCTGTAATTATAGCATTTGGTTTTGATCTTGATACTAGATTGCCATCATCTTCATAATTTCTATCAGCAAATATTTCACATGCAATTTTCATGTTTAATTTTTTTGCAGCTATTTCCATTTTGGAGCCCGTAGGTATAAGATAAATAATATCTTTATCAATTTCATTTATAGTATTTGCTAGTGTTATTGCTAATTCTAAATCTTCACAAGCCATATTGTTTAATGCACCATGTGGTTTAATATGCGTTACTTTTTCATTTTGTTCCTGAGCAAAATTTTGAAGGATTTCATACTGATCAAATATTAATTTTTTAATTTCTGACGAATTTAAATTTATTCTTTTTCTTCCAAAATTTTCTGGATCATTAAATGAGGGATGGGCCCCAATACTAACACCATTTAACTTAGAAGTTTTGATAACCATTTTCATAGTTTCATCATCACCCGCATGGAAACCACAAGCTATATTTGCTGAATTTATAATATTTAATAAAGCTGGGTCATTCTTGATAGAATGAAATTTTGATTTTTCTCCTAAATCACAATTGATATTAATTTCCATAAGTTAAAGTCTAGAGTATAACAGGTGATGATAAAAAATATATCAAATCTTGGTGATGCTTCAGTATATTGTGATTTTGGTTCAGAAGTAAATAAGACTATAAATTCAAATGTTATTGATTATTTTAATAACCTTACACTTCAAGTTAAAAAAGGAAAAATTAAAGGCATAAATAATTTAACCCCCTCATATAACAAACTAATAATTAGCTTTGATTTATCTGTGACCAATTTTTTTGCAATAAAAGAAGTAATTCAAAATTTAAATATTGAAAAAAGCATAAAAGAAAATAATCAAAAAATTGAAATACCTGTGTGCTGTGATAATAAATATGGATTAGATTTTGATAGATTATCTGAAAAATTAAATTTATCTAAAGAAGAAATATTAAGACACTACTTCAGCAAAGAATACTTTTGTTATATGACAGGTTTTATTGCTGGCATGCCTTTTTTGGGTGATCTTAATGAAAAAATTCAATGCGATAGATTAGAGACACCCAGAGTTAAAGTACCAGAAGGATCAATAGGTATTACAGAGCAATTTTCCAACATCTATACATTTGAAAGTCCTGGTGGATGGAATATAATTGGAAATACGCCCAAGAAAGTATTTCAAAAATTAAACTTAAAAAATCCTGCATTAATCAAACCAGGAAATAAAATAATTTTTTATCAAATATCCAATGAGGAATACTTAAAATTTAATGACTAATGCCTATTTTAAGATATTGCGACCAGGTACCAACACAACCATACAGGACAGTGGTAGAAATCATTTGTACCACATAGGAATTACTGTTAGTGGAGCAATAGACCAAAGAAACTACAAGTTTGCAAATCACCTTGTTGGTAACCCACTGGATGAAGCAGTAGTTGAATTTGCCTATCAAGGGCCTTTATTAAAGTTAACAAATGGAAATATCAATTTTGTAATTACTGGAGATATATCCTTCAATATAATTAGAAATAATTCTATATCAGAAGAAGGAAAATGTTATGAAAGTTATTTTTTAAATGATGGTGAACAAATAGATATAATTTCCAGTAAAAAATCTGTTTATGGATATTTATCAGTTAGTGGAGGATTTGAATTAGAAAAAATCTGGAACAGCTACTCTATAAATACAAAAGCTCAAATAGGACCAAATAATGGAAACAAATATTCAATAGGTCAAATAATTAACATCAAAAAATATAATATAAAAAATATCAAGGCTAAATGTATAAATTACAAATGTTCCTCTGACAATATAGTTAGAGTTATAAAGGGAACTAACTTTGATTATTTTTCCAATCAAGCAAAAAATATTTTTTTTAACAAATCTTACTCTGTGACTAGACTTGTTGATAGAATGGGGATGAGATTAGATGGGCCTAATTTAGAAAATATAGTTAATACAAATATTAAATCTGAAGGATTGGTTAGAGGTGTCATTCAGGTTCCAGCTGATGGTAAACCAATAATTTTACTATCAGATCATGGAACCATTGGAGGTTACCCAAAAATAGCTACAGTTATCTCAGCTGATTTAGATAAGGTAGCTCAATTTATACCTGGAACTATTTTAAGATTTAAAGAAGTAAACCTTGAAGATGCCGAGAAACTATTTAAGGACTACAATGAAGAAACTAATAAATATTTAAATGAACATATTTAAAAACCTCCCAGGACCATTCTTAATTTTTTTAGGGGCTTTAAGTTTAAGTTTTGGTGGTCTTATAGTTAAATCTTTTGAAGGAGCCACACTCTGGCAAATTTTATTTTGGAGGTCACTTTTTTTTGGATTAACTGTATTAACTTTCTTGACTATTACTTATAAAAAAAAATTACTTAGCTCTTTTTATGCATCAGGGCTTCCAGGTCTTTTTGGAGGTATCATTTTGTCTTTTGGTTTTTGTGGTTATGTTTTTGCGATGTATAATACAACAGTCGCTAATACAAACTTTATAATTTCGTTACAAATATTATTTTTGGCAATATTTGGTTATTTTTTTTTAAAAGAAAAAATTACAGCAGTCACACTAATATCAATTACTTTGGCAATTACAGGTGTTCTTTTAATGATTGGAAATTCACTGTCACCAGGAGAAATGTCAGGAAACCTTGCTGCATTCACAATGCCAATAACATTTGCAATTTTAATAATGATAATAAGAAAATTTCCAAATGTAGATATGGTTCCAGCGCAGTTTATTGCTGGAGTTTGCTCATGTATGATTGGATTTTTTCTTTCTGATAAAATTATGATTTCAGCACATGATATTTTTTTAGGATTTATAGCAGGTTTTTTCCAGGTAGGTTTTGGTTTTATATTCATAACAATAGGAGCAAGAACCACGCCCTCTGCTATGGTAGGAGTAATAATGCTATCTGAGTCTGTGCTTGGTCCCATATGGGCATTTTTACTGGTAGGCGAAAGACCATCTTCATATACTTTAATTGGCGGTGGAATTATTATTTTTGCAGTATTAATACAATTTTATTCACTGATTTGGATAAATGATAAAAAAAAGTTATAGATTGACTCTAAGCATTATCTGATAGACTATCAATTAACGGGAGAGACTACATAACATCGTAGCACCGAAGGAGCAACCACCCAGGAAACTCTCAGGTAAAAAGGACCGTAGCATATTAACTCTGGAAAGAGATTAAATTCTCGCCGAAGGAGCAAAACTCTCAGGCAAACATACAGATGGGTATAGTGAGTTAATATGGAAAATATAAAAACAGCACTTTACAATTTACATCAAAAGCATGGAGCTAAGTTTGCTCCATTTGCTGGTTATCAAATGCCAATTCAATATCCAGAAGGCATTATTGATGAACATAAATACACAAGGTCAAATGCAGGACTCTTTGACGTTTCTCATATGGGTCAACTACTTATCAAAGGTGAAAATGAATTAACAGAAGATTTAGAAAAAATTTTTCCATTAGACCTTAAAAGTATTTCTTTAAATCAAAGTAAATATAGTTTTTTAATGAATGAAGAAGCATGTATTTATGATGATTTAATAATTACTAAAGTAAAAGATGGCTACAATATAATATTAAATGCAGCTTGCAAAAATCAAGATTATGAAATTATTAAAAAATTATTAGATGATAAATATGAAATGATATTAAGCTCTAGCTTGTCACTTATTGCAATTCAAGGGCCTAAGGCAGTAACTATACTAAAAGAAATAATCAAAGGATCAGAAAATCTTAATTTTATGAATGGAGATTGGTTTAAATATTTAAATGAAAATATTTATATAACTAGATCTGGTTATACTGGTGAAGATGGATTTGAGATATCAATTAGCAACAATAACGTAGAAGAGCTAGCTGAAAATTTACTATTAAATGGTGTTAAATTGATAGGTTTAGGAGCAAGAGATACGCTGAGACTTGAGGCTGGTCTTTGTTTGTATGGTCATGACATTGATATAGAAACAACACCAATAGAAGCAAACCTTAAATGGGCAATATCTAAAAAAAGACTAACAACAGGTGGTTTTATGGGTTTTGAAAAAATTAATTCTCAAATAAAATCAGGAACAAGAAAACTAAGAGTTGGCGTTATTCCAAAAGATCGAATTATAGCTAGAGAAAAAACAAAAATATATAATAATGATAATGAAATTATTGGAGAGATAACAAGTGGCACGTTTGGACCAAGTGTGCAAAAGCCAATAACCTTAGGTTACGTAGACAGTAAATTTTCTAAGTTGGAGACAGAAGTTTTTCTTGAAGTTAGAGGCAAGAAATATCCTGCAAAAATATGTAAATTACCATTTTATAAAAAAAGCTACGTGAAAGGAGCAAATTAATGAGTGATGTAAAATTTTCAAAAGAGCACGAATGGTTAAAAATAGATGGTGATGTAGCCACTATAGGAATAACAAAACATGCAGCTGAAATGCTAGGAGACATCGTTTTTGTTGAACTGCCAGACTTAGGTTCAAATGTTGAAAAAGATAGTAATGCAGGTGTAGTTGAATCTACTAAAGCAGCAAGTGATGTTTACACTCCAATTTCAGGTGAAGTAGTTGAAAATAATCAGACTATAGTTGATGACCCAGGAAAAATTAATATTGACCCTGAAAATGACGCTTGGTTTTTTAAACTTAAAATTAAAGATAAATCAGAATTAGAAACTCTAATGAATAAAGAAGAATATAATAAATTTGCAACAGAAAGTGGTACTTAAAAATGCTTAAAAGCTCTCAAAAAGATTTTATAAAAAGACATATTGGACCATCTGAAGTGGAACAAAGTTTTATGCTCAAAGAATTGGGTTTTAAAAGTTTAGATGAGTTAATAAGCAAAACTGTTCCTGCAAAAATATTACTTAAAGAGAGTCTTGAAATTGGAGAACCTAACTCTGAATATGAAGCTTTAAGAAAATTAAAAGAAATTTCTAAAAAGAATAAGATTTATTCAAACTTTATAGGAATGGGTTATTATGGAACCTTTACTCCCCATGTAATTCTTAGAAATATTTTAGAAAATCCAGGCTGGTACACTTCTTATACACCATACCAACCAGAAGTGGCACAAGGGCGATTGGAAATGCTCTTAAATTTTCAACAAATGATAACTGACTTTACAGGAATGGATATTGCTAATGCATCATTACTGGATGAGGGGACTGCTGCTGCAGAAGCGGTGGGATTAAGTTACAGAGTAAGCAAAAATGATAGTAATAAAGTTTTTGTATCAAAGGATTGTCACCCTCAAACAATTGATGTGATTAAAACTAGAGCAGAACCTATGGGCTTAGAGGTAATTGTAGGTGATGAATATAAAGATATTAAGGATGAAATTGTTTGTGGCATCATTCAATATCCTGGAACATTAGGTGATATTAAAGATCCAAGTGAGGCCATTAGTCAAATTCACAAAAATAAAGGGAAAGCAGTTCTAATTTGTGATCTATTAGCTTTAGCAAAGTTAAAAACACCAGCAGAATTGGGGGCAGATATAGCAGTAGGAAGTTCACAGCGCTTTGGAATACCAATGGGTTACGGTGGACCACATGCTGCATTTTTTGCAACTAAAGATGAATATAAGAGATCAATGCCAGGACGAATTATAGGAGTATCTGTTGATAGACATGGCAACAAAGCATACAGACTTGCATTGCAAACTCGTGAACAACACATAAGAAGAGATAAGGCGACAAGTAATATTTGTACAGCGCAGGCGTTACTAGCTATAGTTTCTGCTGCTTATGCTGTTTACCATGGCCCAGAAGGAATTAAAAAAATAGCAAATAACACGTCACAACTTGCAAAGAACTTTGCTGATAAATTGAAACAATCAGGCTATGAACTATACTCTGAACATTTCTTTGATACGATTACTATCAAAACTTTAGACAAAACTGAAAGTATTTATAAAAATGCACTTCGAGAAAATATAAATATAAGAAAAGTGAATTCTGAAATGTTAGCTGTTTCATTTGATGAAAAGAAGAATGTTTATAGAGCCAATCAATTGCTTAAAGTTTTTAATTGCTCAGAAACCATCAAAGAAGAGATGAATGAAAGTTTAACCAATATTCCAAAAAGTTTATTAAGAACATCAAAATTTTTACAACATAAAGTTTTTAACAGCTACCATTCAGAAACGGATATGCTTAGATACCTTAAAAGATTAGAAGACTGTGACATTGCTCTTAATAGATCAATGATAGCTCTTGGATCATGTACGATGAAATTAAATGCTGTTGCAGAAATGATTCCGGTTACATGGAGGGAATTTTCAGAACCACATCCATTTGCACCACTTGAACAAATGGAAGGGTATAGAACTTTATTTACTGATCTAAAAAACTGGTTGCGTTCTATAACGGGCTTCTCAGGTGTTTCATTACAACCAAATGCTGGTGCACAAGGTGAATTTGCAGGATTAATGGTAATTAGAAAATTTCATGAAAAGAATAAAAATGCAAATAGAAATATATGCTTAATTCCAAGCTCTGCACATGGAACTAACCCTGCTAGTGCACAAATGGTTGGAATGAAAGTTGTAGTTGTTAATTGTGATAAGCATGGAAATGTAGATTTTGAAGATTTAAAAAATAAAGTAGATACCTATAAGGATAATCTAGCAGCACTAATGGTTACTTACCCTTCAACACATGGTGTATTTGAAGAAAAGATAGTAGAAATTTGTGAACTTATTCACGATAATGGAGGGCAAGTATATATGGACGGTGCTAACTTAAATGCACTAGTTGGAATAGCTAAACCAGGAAAGTTTGGACCTGATGTTTGCCATATAAACTTACACAAAACATTTTGTATTCCACATGGTGGCGGTGGACCTGGCATGGGACCGATAGCTTGCAAAAAACATTTGGAAATATTTTTACCAAAACATACGGTTGTAAAGGATTGTGGTCCGGCAACAGGTATAGGCGCAATTTCTGCAGCACCATGGGGTAGTTCAAGTATTCTATCAATATCATGGATGTACATGAAAATGATGGGATCAGAAGGATTGAAAAAAGCATCACAAGTAGCAATTTTAAACGCTAATTACATTGCTCATAAGCTAAATGATTCATTCCCAATCCTGTACAAAGGAAAACAAGGTAATGTTGCTCACGAATGTATAATCGATATAAGGCAAATAAAGACTGAAATTGGTATTACAGAGGAAGATATAGCTAAAAGACTTATTGATTATGGTTTTCATGCACCAACTATGTCCTGGCCAGTTGCTGGAACAATGATGATTGAGCCAACAGAAAGTGAAAGTTTAGAGGAAATTAATAGATTCTGTGAAACACTTAAAAAAATTAAACAAGAAATAGACAAGATAAAATCTGGAGTTTTTGACAAGCTAGATAATCCATTGAAGAATGCGCCACATACACACGTTGAATTAGCTTCAAATAAATGGGATCATAAATACGAAAGAGAAGAGGCCGCCTATCCTTCTGAATTTTTGAGAAACCTTAAGTATTGGCCTCCAGTTGCAAGAGTAGATAATGTTTATGGAGATAAAAACTTATTTTGTACATGTCCATCAATGGATGAATACAAAGACACAGCTGCTTAAAAAATTATTAAGATGAAAATTGCAGTAGTAGGTGCAGGTATATCAGGATTAAGTGCTGCTTATTACTTGTCCAAAAAACATAAGGTAGATTTATTTGAAAAAGAAAATCAGTTTGGCGGTCACGCAAACACAATAAAAGTAACTTATGACCATAATAAGGAAATTGCTGTTGATATTGGATTTATGGTTTTTAATAAAAATACCTATCCAAATTTAATTAATTTTTTTTCAGAAAATGAAATAGAGATTGAGAAAAGTGATATGTCGTTTTCAGTATCTGTAAATGACAGTAATATAGAATATTGCGGTAAAGGCTTAGGAGGAATTTTTTCAAATAAAAAAAACTTATTAAATTTAAAATTTATTAAAATGTTCTTTGAAATCATCAGTTTTTATAAAAACTGTGAAAAAATAAAAACAGAAAAAGTTAAATCAATAACTTTGGGGCAATATTTAAAAGAAATAGAAATATCAGATTATTTTATTAATTATCATATTATTCCAATGGTATCAGCAATTTGGTCAATGCCACCTTATGAAGCAACACAAATGCCGTTATCATTTTTTTTAAATTTTTTTAAGAATCATGGTTTGTTTAAAATAAAAGATAGACCTCAATGGTTTACGGTAGCAAATCGTAGCAAAACTTATGTAGACAAAATAATCAGTCAAATTAGTGGAGAGCATTTCAAAAATTATAATATAAATAAAATTATTAGAAATAATTTTGGAGTTAAAATTTTTTATGGAGAGGAAAATGAGTTTTTTGATTATGATAAAGTTATAATTGCAACACATGCGGATGAGGCTTTAAAAATAATTGATAACCCAACATTAGATGAAGAGTTAATATTGAAAAATTTTAAATATAGAGGAAATACCGCTGTTATTCATTTTGATGAAAGTATTATGCCTAAAAACAAGAAAGCCTGGTGTTCTTGGAATTCAGCAATGAGTACAGATAATATTGAAAAAACCTCAGTAACATATTGGTTAAATCAGTTACAAAATTTAAAAATAGAAAGAAATATTTTTTTAACCATAAATCCTTTTAGAGAAATACCTACTGATAAAATATTCAAAAAAGTTATGTTTACTCATCCCTATTATGATTCGGAAGCGTTATTAAACCAGAGTAATCTATACAAGATTCAAAATAAAAAAAATATTCTATTTTGTGGAAGTTATTTTGGCTATGGTTTTCATGAAGATGGAATAAAGTCCTCTATTGAAATGCTTAAAACACTTAATGATTAAAAATTCTTTTATTTATACAGGAACCGTAATTCATAAAAGATTTAAGCCTAAATTACACACCTTCAATTACAATGTATTTTCATTACTAATAGATTTATCTGAAATAGATTTATTACAAAAAACTTTAAAAATATTTTCGTATAATAAATTTAATATTATTAGTTTTTTTAATAAAGACCATGGACCAAGAGACGGAAGCTCTCTTGAAAATTGGGTCATTAATAATTTAAAAAAAAATAATATTGAAAGCAATGATGTTAAGATTAAACTTTTATGTTATCCAAGGATATTTGGATACGTGTTTAATCCTTTAAGTGTATTTTATGTATATGATAAAAATTCAAATTTAATAGCAATTTTATATGAAGTAAAAAATACATTTGGAGAACAGCATACTTATATTTTTAAAACTAAAAAAAAACAAAATCTAATTCAACATGTGTGTAAGAAAAAATTTCATGTATCACCATTTATTGAGATGAATTGTGTTTATTTTTTTAGATTATTAAAACCAGGAAATAAAATTTCTGTAATTATTGACGTACAAGATCCTGTTGGAAAAATTCTCTATGCATCACAAGATGGTCTTAAAAGTGAATTAAACAATAACAATTTGATCAAAACTTATTTAAAACATCCATTAATGACATTTAAAATCATTATTTCGATACATTTTGAGGCATTTAAATTATGGACAAAAGGAATTAAATTTATAAAAAAAAAAATAAAGATTAAAAATAATATAACAATTGAAAACTAATGTTGCTTTATAAAATTGCTGATTCAATTGTGTTTAATGCACTAAAAAATATTGAACATGGTTCCCTTGAAATAAAAAAAATGAATGGAGAGATTTTGAAATTTGGTAATCTAAATGAAAATTTAAAAGTTTTCTTGGAAATCAAGGATGAGAGTCTTAATTATAATTTGATTAAAAGTGGTAGTATTGGTTTAGGTGAATCTTATATGAAAGATTTTTTTACAACTAATAATCTTTCTGATTTAATTGAGTTGACTGCAAAAAATATAAAGATTATTTATAAATTTTCGGGTATTTTCGACTTACCCTTCATTAACTTTATTAAAAATAAAATTATTAAAAATACAAAAAGTAGAAGCAAAGAAAATATTGCAAAACATTATGATTTAGGAAATGATTTCTTTTCTTTATGGCTTGATAAAACCTTGACCTACTCCAGTGCTATATTTGAGAACCCTAAGCAAGATCTCTTCAATGCTCAGAATAATAAATACCAAAAAATAATTAATCTTTTACAACCAACAAATGGAAGTAAAATTTTAGAAATTGGTTGTGGTTGGGGTGGTTTTGCAGAGTATCTAGGCACTAACTATGATGTAAAATTAGATTGTATTACTATATCAAAAAAACAATTTGAGTTTGCGAAAGAAAGAATTCATAAATGTGGACTTAATGAAAAGGTTAATATTGAAATTAAAGATTACAGAGATTTAAAGATCAAATATGATCATATAGCATCTATAGAAATGATAGAGGCTGTAGGACAGAACTATTTAAATAGCTATTTTAGTACAATTAAAAAAAATTTAACGCCATCAGGCACAGTGGGCATTCAGGCCATAACTATTCATGATAGTTTATTTAATCGCTATAAAAACAAGCAAGACTTTATCCAAAAATACATTTTTCCTGGTGGTTTTTTACCCTCTAGGAATGAATTACAAAATTATGTTGATACTAATGGTCTAAAATTTAAAGAATATAACTCATATGCTGATCATTACTCTGATACTTTAATTATTTGGAGAGAGATATTTAATAAAAAATGGGATTTAATTAAAGACCAAGGTTTTGATTTAACATTTAAAAGAATGTGGGAGTTTTATCTCTCTTATTGTGAGGCAGGTTTTAAATCAAAAAATATAGATCTAATTCAATTTTCACTACAAAATAAATAACCAAAGGAGAGACATGATAAACTTTAAGATATTTAAATTCACAATATTAATAATTGCTTTATTCTTTACGGTAAGTTGTATAAACAATAACTCTATGAAACCAACAGATTTTACAAATACAGAACCAACAATGACTATAGAGAAATACTTTGATGGTCCTGTCAAAGCATGGGGCCTATTACAAGATCGAAATGGCAAGGTTACTAGGCAATTTAAAGCAGATATGTTTGGTAGTTTTGTGGGTGATATTTTAACTCTCAAAGAAGATTTCTATTGGACAGATGGTGAAAAACAAAACAGAATATGGGAAATCAAAAAAATTAATCAAAATTATTATGAAGGATCTGCACCTGATGTAGTTGGAATTGCAAAAGGTTTTCAATATGGATCTGCTTTTAAATTTGAATACAGCTTAATGGTTCCATTTAAAGGAAAGAATATTAAAGTTTCTTTTGATGATTGGATTTTTAAACAAGATGAAGAAGTTGCTATAAACAGAGCTACGTTAACTAAGTTTGGATTCAAAGTGGGTGAGTTAACTGTATTCTTCAAGAAAGATTAGTAGTTTATTTTTTGTATCCCATTCCAACAAGTTTAAAATAGATCGCATGAGGTAATAGTCTTAAAAATTTCAAAAAATATGTAAAAATTTTTGGAAAATGAATTTCGAAGCCTTTTTTCTTGATTAAGCCAATATAAATTTGCTCTGCAGCAAATTCTGGTGATTTAATCATGGGCATTGGAAAATCATTCTGATCTGTCATCGGTGTTTTAATAAAGCCAGGACTTATTAGGGAAACTCTTACGTTTATTCTTTTCATTTCAAACTGGAGACTTTCTGTAAAACTAGTAAGTGCAGACTTAGATGCGCAATAAGCACCAGCCGCAGGTAACCCTCTATAACCAGCAACAGAAGAAATGACCGATATCTGCCCACTTTTTTTGTTATTAAAGTACTCATAAATTGAGTTAATAGAATTCATTGTACCAAAATAATTTACTTCCATAATTTTTCTTATTTTATCTAAATTAAAACTCTTTTCAGACTTTGGATCGTGTATGCCAGTACCAAATACACAAATCTCAATATTTTTGAATTTTTTTATAATATCACCAAAAACAGTTTTACACTGTTCAGGGCTTGTAACATCTAGAGGAAACGAATGAATATTTTCATTGTCATTATGTAATTCCTGCAACAAATTTTCTCGTCTAGCAGAAGCAGCAACAACCCAGCCCTCATTGGCAAATTTTAGAGCCAAGGATCTTCCAATTCCACTACTAGCACCTGTAATCCAAATAACTTTTTTATCTTCCATGAATTAATGTATAATATGAAAATGCTTAAAAACAAAATTCTATCTTTTATACTATTTGCTTTGGTCACATATTCAGCTTCCGCTATCGGTGGACTTGCAACAATTAGCTTCAAAGAGCCATGGTATTCACTACTTATTAAACCATCCTTTAATCCACCTGATTGGATTTTTGGACCTGTTTGGACAATTCTTTATTTAATGATGACAGTTGCCATTTGGAAATTTTGGCATAGTGAAAAAAGAAACATGAATACGGTTTACATTTATTTTATACATTTATTTTTTAATACAACTTGGAGTATAGTATTTTTTGTTTTTCACAAAATTACTTTAGCTCTAATTGTATTAATAATTTTAATATTATTGATAATCAATCTCATTATAAGATTTAAACGTGTCAATTTGTTTAGTTATTATTTAATGATTCCTTATTTACTTTGGTGTCTCTTTGCATTAGTCCTAAATGTAAGTCTAATTATATTAAACTAAATAAACTATGGATGACGTTGTAATAATTGGTGGTGGAATAATAGGAACTGCTACAGCTTATTTTTTATCTAAAGAGGGTAGAAAAGTTAAAGTTATAGAAAGAGATCCAACTTATAAAACAGCTTCTTTCCCATTATCATTAGGTGGTTTTAGACGACAATTTTTTCAAAAAGAAAATATTTTATTAGGAAAATTTGCAAGAGAGTTTATTTTTAAAATACCAGAATTACTTAAAACTGAAAAAAATCCTAACCCTACAGCCAGTATGGTTACCAATGGTTATTTATTAATGTTTGGCCCAGAGCATGCTGAGGAACAGTATAAAGCTTTAAAAAATCATGAAGCTTGTGACGCTGGAACTAAAAATATTAAAGGATCAAAGTTATCTAGTGTATTTCCATTTATAAATAGTGAAGGTATAGAAACTGCCACATATACAGACAATCAAAGTGAAGGATGGATTGATCCTTTTTTGTTTCATGGGGCTTTAAAAAGTAAAGCAATTGAACTTGGTGCTGAATTTGTTAAAGGTGAAATAAAAAGTATTTCTGAAATAAAAGCTAAAACTATAATATCTGCTGCAGGCTGTTGGACCAAAGAATTACTAGAAGACATTCCTGTTGTTCCTCAAAAGCACACAGTTTTTAGAGTTAAATGCCCAACACACATACCTGAAATGCCCTTATGTGGAGATTTAACTACAGGCGTATATTGGAGACCTGAAGGTAAAGAATACCTGGCAGGATCACCGAATTCAGTATTTGATGCCACCGATTTAGAGCCAGCTTGGAATGATTTTGAAGAATTAGTTTGGCCAGCCTTAGCAGAAAGAATTCCAGCTTTTGAAGAGTTAAAATTAACAGGCGGGTGGGCTGGTTATTATGATTGCAATAAATTAGATAACAATGCTGTTGTTGGTAAGCATCCAAAATATGAAAATGTTTATATGGCGTCAGGATTTACTGGAAGAGGTTTGATGCAAGCACCAGGTATTGGAAGAGCTTTAACTGAACTAATAACGACAGGTTCGTATCAAACGATAGACATTAGTGATTTTTCTGTTGAAAGAGTACTCGAAAATAATGCAAGACCAGAGCCTTACGTTTTGTAACTAGTTAAGTGCCACAAAAAGTTTGATACTTCTCCCCTTTACTAGAATTATAGAATTGATATTGGGAAATATTGTTGTGATTGGTATAAGGTTTTTCTAAAATTTTAATTAGATTTTTCATTGGCGTGATATTGCCATTATTAGCAGCCTCTAAAGCTTCTTCAACCTTATGATTTCTAGGAATGACTAAAGGATTTGTAGACCTCATTAATTTTAAATATTTTTCTGACGTATTGTTGTTTAATTTTAACCGTTGTTCCCATCTTTTTTTCCATACAATAAAATCATCATTAGTATAAATTTTGTTATCTTGAATTTTTTCATTCATTAAAAAGCAAAAAGTGTTTGTATAGTCAGCTTTATATTGATGCATCCACGTTAATAAATCTAAAATTAAAACTTGATCTTTTGGATCTTCACCAAATAAACCCAATTTATCACGCATCATGTTGAGCCATTTTATTTCATATATTTTTTCAAAATTATTAATTTCTTCTGTTGCCATATCTATTGCTTTGTCTTTATCTTTATCAATTAAAGGTATTAAACTTTCTGCAAACCTAGCTAAATTCCACTTTGTGATACTGGGCTGATTAAAATAAGCATATCTTCCAAGTTCATCAATTGAACTAAATACTGTTTGAGGATCATAGGTATCCATGAATGCACACGGTCCATAGTCTATGGTTTCTCCAGAAATAGTCATATTGTCTGTGTTCATAACTCCGTGAATGAAACCAACACGCATCCAATTAATTACTAAATCAATTTGATTTTTCATTAGGACTTTTAGTAAATCCATTGCTTGATTTTTTGATTGTTTAATATTTGGATAATGACGATCTACCGTGTAATTAAACAAAGTTTTTAGTTCATTTTCATTTTGCCTTGCAGATATGTATTGAAAGGTACCCACACGTAAGTGACTACTGGCAATCCTTGTAAGAATAGCACCTTGCAATATATCTTCTCTTATTACGTCCTCACCAGTCTTGACAATTGCCAAGCTTCTTGTTGTTGGAATATTTAAAGAATGCATCGCTTCACTAACTATGTACTCTCTCAACATTGCTCCCAAAAATGCCCTACCATCACCATTTCTTGAAAAAGGAGTTTTTCCTGAACCTTTAAATTGAATATCAAATCTTTCGTTATTTTTTGACATATGCTCACCCATTAAAACTGTTCGCCCATCACCCAACATTGTAAAATGACCAAATTGATGACCAGCATAAGCTTGTGAGATAGGCTCTGAACCTTCTGGCAATGAATTTCCTGAAAATAATTCAGATAATTTTTGTCTATCTATAGATGAAAAATCTAGACCTAAATTCTCGGCTAAATTATTATTTAAAATTATTAATTCTGGATTTTTTACAGGAGTGGGCAATGTATTTGAAATAAACGGTTTTGGTAATTTTGAATAAGTGTTATCAAAATTCCACCCAATACCCATTTATAACTAACTAACTTCTGCTTGATTTTTTTTAGGTGTAACTATTGTTTTAAATTGATTAGAAATTTTTTGAACTTCTACAGCTGAAACTTTATATTCAGCACACATTGTTTCCTCATCTTTACCATGACCTGTTACCATATTAACCATGTGTTCTGGAAAGTGGAAAGTTGTGAATACTATTCCCTCTTTTACTTTATCAGTAACCTCTACTTTTAAAGCAACTTCTCCTCGTCCAGAATAAAGTCTTCCTATGTCACCTGTATTTAACTCTCTTTTGTTGGCATCATTAGGGTGAACTAGCAACAAGTCTTCAGAAACTATATTAATATTTTTTGTACGTCTTGTCATAGTAGCGGCATTGTAATGTTGTAGAACTCTACTTGTTGTAAGAATTAATGGGTATTCTTTTTTATTAGTTTCAATTTCAGTAGATTCTTTCCAGTCAAAGTTTTTAAGTTGTCCTTTTCCTAGTTTGAATGTTT
>Ga0307986_10001246_pt1 | contig 18557 bp, 9 predicted proteins | sample EllFjometageno82_FD_203170 | JGI IMG/M metagenome (GOLD analysis project Ga0307986, IMG submission 203170) | Marine microbial communities from Ellis Fjord, Antarctic Ocean - #82 | ecosystem: Environmental > Aquatic > Marine > Unclassified | place: Southern Ocean | collected 2014-10-09
ACAACTGTGGTTAGAGCTAATGAAACCATTAACAAAGCACCATCAATTTCCCAACCCGCTACGTAGTGTAAAATTGGAACGAACAGCAAACCTCCACCTAGGCCGAGAGGAGCGAATAGCAAACTGGTCACGAATACCAAGCCGAGAACGAGGGCAAGGGTCATCACATCCATATCAGTCGCTTGAACAATATTGTTCATTAAGTTACGCAGACCGCGGTAGTGATATCCCCCTTTAGGTTGTAAAGGGTTATTGGCGAGTATCCGAAAGTGAATTCCTTCTTTTATATACTCATCCAGTAATACAATATTATGCATACGCAGAAGATAACCAGAAACCAGCCAGCACTTATCGTAATTCTATTAGATGTCTCAAATTCTATGAATGCGGAATGGGGGCAATCTAAAAAGACACTTGCAGATGGAGCTACAAAAGCAATTAACCGTACAATAAGAGACCTCATGATCAATGCATGTATACCACAGGGAGAGATTATGAATTACATTAATTTAGCAGTTTATGCATATGGGACTGGAGATGACTATAAGCAAGTTGAATGGCGTTTAGGAACGCTCGCTGAGCCAAAACTGGGTTACGTATCTGCTGAAGAATGGGCACCAGCACACCACAGAATAGAAACCATGGATTTGGGATTATTAGCCGACAATTCAAAAATAGCGAAATCACAAAAACTTCCAATATGGGTGGAAGAAGAAGCAATTGGATGGACTCCGATGTGTGCAGCCCTGAATAAAGCAGCAGAGGTAGTAAAAAACCATGCTTCAATTTACTCGGATGCATTCCCTCCTATAGTCATCAATATTACCGATGGTGAGCCAACAGATCACGACGAAGATTACAGCGTATTTCAAAAAGCTGCCAACAATGTCAAAAACCTTCAAACTACAGATGGAAATGCGCTGTTACTCAACATACACATCGACAGTGATGGGGAAGATAACACTCTCATGTTCCCCGAATTCCCGCCAACCCATACCATTTATTCCGAAGAACTTGCAAAAAGTTCGTCAATCCTTCCCGCTGAAATGGCAAGAATGGCACGCAAGGAACTGAAGATAACTATTCCAGAAGGTGCTTTGGGCTATTGTTTGAATGCAGACTTCAACTCACTTGTAGCGTTCTTACGAATCGGTACAACAGTTGTGGTTGGTTCCGATGAAGCCGAAATAGCGGGGGTTTGAATTTGAGAGTAACTACAACAAACCCGGGACTAGTCATGTTTGTTATTGATGGATCACATTCCACTGGTGCACTTTGGGGGTCGAGTGGAAACATTTTGAGCGACACCATAGCACACCAAACCAATCGGCTAATCTTAGACTTAGTTGTAAACGCAGTGTTCGACAATGGAGAGATTCGCGATAGGATCAAACTATCAGGGTATATCGCACAAGGTGATGACGTCATTTGGGCGCTCCCTGGCTTAGAGCCGAGTCCTAAGTGGCTTGACGCTGAACAGTGGGCTAATTCAGGGCAAAAACAGGATAATTCTAACACACCGGTCTGGGTAACTATTGAACCCAAAGGAAAAACTCCCCTTCTCAAAGCTTGGTCAAACGCAATAGAAATAATCGAAGAGTTTAGAACAGAAAATCCAAAATCAGGGATTTTTTTGATATCATTAACCGATGGAGACTTTGAGGAAATTGTCAATTCAACTTCCGAGGTTCAAATCAAAGAACTCCAATCAAAATTTGAGGAAAATGCCCAATCCAATAATTTCACTCACATGGTTGTACACATGTCGGCGGAGGAGAAAACTCCAATCGCATTCCCCACCAATCCACCGGGTGATAAATTTTCTAAACTGTTATTTGACCTATCGACTTGGATGCCAGAATCAAACATGTCAAATCCCTCGCGCCGCGCTTACATTTGTAATGCAGACCCAGGGCTTTTGAGTCATGCTTTGGAACTTGGTTCAAAGGTAATTCGCAACGATCCATTCCAAGGAAACACAACACCACTAACGGAGGAAGAGTAATGGGAGCCGCAGATATCCTTGATTTTGTTTCTGACCAGGACTGTTGGAATACAGATTTGGGCATAGGCGCCTTTGAATTGGATTATTCAGGGGGATTTTATGGACTTCCATCAGTGCGCACAGGAGCGTCATGGATGGTAATTACAGCGATTCAATCCTCCACCAATAAAAAATTTGCATTGAGAATCCCGCACAATTACGTGCCTAAAATAGAAGAAACGCTTTCACGGCTAGATACAATCGCAGAAAAAATCTTAGAGAAAAAAATTGATTGGTTCCCGCATTACCGAGTTATTCGAAACGCCCTTACTGTCATGGGTAAAGATTTACCAGTTATTGTAATGCCATATATTGAAGGGGTCTCGTTAAGTAAATATGCTGGAAAAAATAAATGGAACCCCGAAAAACTCACCGACCTATGCACTAAACTATCAACCCTTGAAATTCATTTATTTGAGAGTGGTTTTGACCACGGTGATGTTTCACCGGGAAACATTTTGGTTCAAGAAAATGGAGTAATCAAACTGATAGACCCCGACTCCCTTTACCATCAAGAATGTTCTATATCACGCTGCACGGAATTAGGCCACCCTAGCGTATCACACCCCTGCCGTACTGAGAACGACATCGGCCCAGGGCTGTTCATATTCCCGCTAAGGCTCATAACATTAATAATTCAAACAATAATAATAAATCCGACGCTGATCGAAGACGACCCAGACCCTAACGCTTTCTTTTTCGAAGAAAGCGATCTGCATAAACCGGCTAAATCAAAGACATTCAAGCAAATGAAACGCACGCTTTCCAAGCAGCAATATGGCCCGATTATGAAGGCGCTGAAAGCCACTTCCTTAAAGAATGCCACAGAAATCTTGCGGCCTGATATTTCATCAGTTTCAAAACCGGTGATTTTATTCCATCCATCGGAAATGGGTTTGACGGATTTGGCAGTTTTTCCAACCACGCCAACGAAACATCCTCCAACCCGGCGCAGACTTAAAATGACAACTCTTCCTCTATATGCTGAAATCACCTTCGGCAGCAATAATAACAATGGTGGGCACAATGACTGAGGAAGAACAAACCCAAAGTCCACCGGAAGTGGAACAGTCGGCTCTCATGACTGTTCGGGTAATGGGTATCGAATTCTTTTCTAAAAACCTGATATTTACAGATCCTGAAAACCAAGCAATACTTTCTAATAAGGATAAGAAGATCAACGAACTAGAAGAAAAAATAAATCAGCAAAGAAAAGAATTAAAATCGATGTCAACAAGTCAAGACAACCTTTACCGAACTGCCAAAGCAATGGAATCAGAATTTAAAAATAGCGAGAAGCAAAACAAAATATCAGTCAAACTAAATGAAGACCTCCGCGGCGATAACAAAAGCCTCACCACCGAACACCAGAATCTCAGCAAGTCACACCAAACGCTTAACAAGGCCAACCAAACACTAACAAAAGAATTACAATTTCGAAAAAAGGAGATAGGGGATATCAGCAATAAAGCAGCAACACTTCACAGAGAGAACAACCATCTCACCGCTAAACATCAGGATATCAGCAAGTTACACCAAACGGTTAACAATGCCAACCAAACGCTAACAAAAGAATTGCAGCATCGAAAAAAGGAGATAGTAGACCTCAGCAATAAAGCAGCAACACTTGAACAGAAAAACAAACAACAAGTAATAGAATTGGGTGCTGTTAAAAAGCAGGCGATTATAGAAACAGAGGACGTGATTTCTAAATTTGAAACCCAAAAGCAATATTTGTTGGAGATGTTCAATCAAAGAAACTCTCCAGCAGCAATGCAATTATTACAGAAAAGAATAGGTGCTCCTTTGGGTTTAGAAGCAACACATGATAGTGAGACATTACTTCCAGAGTCCTGTAGGGCGGCAAGTATACAACAACTTCGCCAGTCAGTTGCTACTATGAAGGTTTCAGCGGCGGTAATGGCAAAAGAAAACCAACCCGCTAGCTCAAGCCAAGATGCTTGCAGTTTCGGAGAAGTCAACGGAGTTTTAAAATTTGCAGTTGCCGATGGAGTGAGCACATCGAATCGCCAATCGGAATGGGCGCAACGCTTAGTCCGTGCATGTGTCGCTGGTGATGAAGAATTGCCTGATAGATTCATACTGGCTCAACATAACCATGAAATCGATGGGCCCAATCTTTCTAAACTTGTAGATCCAAAGTTAGCATGGGCCTGGGAAGATAAACTAGAACAAGAAAGTCACGCAACCTTGCTGATCGGAACCCTCGCTCCAAACGGAACCCTCTGCATGAGCAGACAAGGGGATACGTGGGCAGCGGTCAAAATCGGCGATGAAAAGGACTGGCAAATCGTTTTCAATCCGAGCCAAATAAACGGGACAAAAGCAATAACTTCTCGCGCCCCACTCTCCTTTGAAGAATCATCAGACCTCACAAATGTTTCAAAAATAATGCTCATGACAGATGGCATTGCCTCATCCAGCACTCCTTTCCTTGACAAATTATGGGAATGTGTCACTGCAGATGGTGCAGGGAAAATGGAAGATTTTGTAGTAGCCGGAAGAATGACTGGAGATTTCGAGAATGATGATGTAACGATAGTTGCAATAAAAAGGGAGGCTAACCATCATAAATAAATAGGATAGCGTATAGGAAAGTATGGTTCAAACGATTGTGAACGACCCAAATGGGTGCTTACGACGGCCAAACAGCTCTTCGCTGCGACGAATGTGGCGGACGCGTTATTCTTAATGATTCTACTAATGGTGAAAACTATTGTGCTAACTGCGGAACAGTTATGGAAGATTCACCTCCATTAGAACACCCTCCGAAGGTGGGCTCCACTTCGGCAGAAAGTAGCAACCCAAATATTTATACTAGCGAAAAGTCTTACAAAGAGACCAATAAATTAATTAAGAAATATAACATTCCAAAAAATAGAGAAGGTAAAACTATGAAATTAGCAAAGCAACAAATAAAATTCCATGCTCCTGGTTGGACGAAGGAGGCGATAGAGGGCCTCGATAAAAAACTCAAAAGTGTTTTTGAGTACTCAAATGATAATTCATTTTCTAATAGCCGACTTATTGATAGCAGATATCCCGCAGAATTAATGGCCGCCACCCTAGCATTTATTATTTTCAAAATACAAACCCGCCAAACAACCAATCGAACTCACATCGCCTCCCAAATGCTCAAACTCTCTCAATCCGGAACAAGCCCCTGTGGTGTATTCACTCACGCAAACGATCCTTCTCTAAAGAATTGTATCAAAAAAATCCTTCGTTCTGACAAATGCCGAAAATGGAAGGCAGAATCAGGAAACAACCCATCACTGCAGCAACAATTAATCACGAAGCGAGCAGAAACACTTGAGAACATGGTGATAAAACTCACTCAAGACGAGATTCTGCCGATTGGGTTTACTATTCCCCTGGAAGTGAAGATAATAATCGACGAAACAGACTATGCATTAAGAGGAAATATAGTTGTTAGTTACCACCAAGAATTGATTTATCAAATAGCAAGAAAAAACCACAACATTACACGCGAAGAACTCTTTATAGCAACCGAGGGGTTCGGAGGTACGCCGAAGTTCTCAAACAACGAACCAAAAATTAAAAAGATATTATCCGGCTACTTTGGGGGGGAATAAAATGACTGAACAAAATCAAATTGAAGAGAATAAAGAGAAGATTGTTAGTCAATTACTGTTAGCTTTTCCAGCACACACAAACTCCGCACAACATATTGATGAAATATTGGAAATGGACAATATAATGGACACACTGCGTATTTCCCAGATTGATATAATTGACATGCTATCCCAGCCAACATTGGAGTTGTCTGATATTGATGATATTATTAAGCAACATAATCTCCTCCCGCTCCCCGAAGGACAACGCCCTACCCGGTGGCAAACTGTCGAAGAGCGCATTGGAAAGCACCTAAGGCCCTACGGAATTACTAAGGCGCAGTGGAAGAAATATCATGATGATCACTACGACGCATTTGACTTCCCACTTATTCCCAAGCGTTCGTTATCAATACCGATTGATAATGAGTTATCTGGGGCATGGGCTCCAAATGGTTATGGGAAAACATTTATGTTCAAGGTGTTGAAACTCCTCCAAGAAATCAAAAGATCACAATTTGGTCCTAAAAAAACGCTGACCACTCAAGAACTCTTCACAGACTTCTTAACAAAATGTACCAGTCTTCTCCATCCAATCCATTCAACCACCCCCCTTCCTTACGATGGGCAAAGAGAAAGCCCCCCCGCACCCCGTTTAATTCCATTCCGACAAATTTGCTTCTCGATAGAAGCACTGAAGGACAACCACCCAACTGAATTCTTTTCAGTTCGTATTGAGGTAGAATACGAAGATACAGGAAAAGTGTCAGACTATTCTCTTCATCTCCTCGCCCCAAACATAGCGGATTCTTTAGTAGTGGAGGGAAATATCAAATTACCAAATTGGATAAATACAAATTACCACCTTGAACAGATTTCACAAGATACTTTGTCGGGCGACCATCATACACAATGGGCGCTAGCGGCCTTAGAAAAACTACTTTGCCTCAATGTGAATTACATCGAAATCCCTTTATTGGCGTATATGCCAAACGCAGGAGAATTTGTTCAAAAAAACATTAATATGATTGTTGACAATCTCTTGGATAATTTCACCAGCCACGCGTATGAGGACATTGAAATTGATAAATATGGATTAATTTCCAATCTTGCCGACCAACAAGAAAGGTATCTGCTCGATGCTCTCAATAAGTTATACAAAGAACTCGCTGGTGATGAAGTAATCGACAAAACAGACGATGGGTCTGGAATGAATGCTTTGAGGGCCCTCATCAACAAGATCACCCTGGTCCAAAAAGAATTAAATGTTTTAGTCAATAATGACGCCGAGGGATGGGGTGTTTTTGTAAAAATTCGTACACCAACCGGTCAAAACGCGCTGGACATACTTGAGAGCGAAACTAGTACTTCGATGAAGTCGTGGGGCCGCCTATCATTTGGTCAGTGCAATGATCTAATCCTTCAATCAACACTTGCACAGTATCAGCATTGTTACAATGCCAATAATGCAAAAGACCAGGTTGTATTGGTTATCGATGAACCAGAGGCGGGGCGTTCAGAATCTTGGGTTAACCAGTTAATGCACAAATTATCTACTCACGTTTCAACACACCCTATTCTTATTCTTTCGCACAGAGGAATGGTTCTTGAAAGTATTAATTCGTCTGGAGAATATCAAATAATGCACACCGTTAAACCCGATATTGATGAGGAAGAAGAAGAATCCTTCAAAGATTACGGAGTTCTGCAATCTAAATTATCCACAACGGTGAGGGAATCTTTGGCGTTTATTAGCGCGTTTAGTAGCACTGATTCAATTTGGACCAGGGCGAAGCACCCACATACGTTAATATTTCCCAATACATTTACACTCACAAAAGAATGGCTACTCCTCAGCGAGGGTGCAAAAGGCAAACAATGTATTTTGAAGCCCACCAGTATCGACAAAGGCACACTAACCGAGATTGAGCAAATGATTGACAGAGATCTAAATCTTTATCATTTGTCACCACAAGAGTTATTTTTGATGTTGTGGAATGGAATAAGTTGGGTAACATCCGATATTTCAAAAGCGTATCGGCATCACACGGTAAGAGAATGGAACAAACCTCAAACACAAGCACAGAAGGCGGAACCATTTAAAAATGAGAAAATAAAATATATACAGGTTGGCGGACTCGGGTTACCAAAACTTGAGGGTCTAATATTTGTATTAACGCACCTTCCCAGCCACTCGTCATCATCGGATGTGAAAGCACTAAAAACATTAGCAACTCAAGAAGGCCTGAAAATAAGTTCCACTCGGATAAGAAATGTGAGAACCATTATTCACAAATTTGATGAGGGGGTTCCACCGAACAAACCAAAAATGACCCAAAAAGAGCAAGACGAACTCGATGAAAAGGAACAATCCATCGCAGACACACTTGCCGACCACATCATGACTGGCAACAGAAAAAGTGAGGCGGATACGCTGGCCGTCCTCGGACTCAACGCATACAACCAAGATAATAATGCAGCAGCAGATATTTGGTGGCAAAAAAGCCTGGTTATCTACAGAGAGCTCGGCGAAAGGAAAAATGAGGCGGATGTACTGAACAATCTCGGAGACAACGCATATAACTACCTTGAATATGATGAATCAATTGAGTTGTATCAAGAAAGTCTGGTCATCTACAGAGAGCTCGGTGACAGAAAAACGGAGGCGTATACACTGAACGACCTCGGTTCCATCATGGGCATAAGCGAGCAATACGAATATTATGAAGCAGCTGAGCGGTATCAAGAAAGTCTGGTTATCTACAGAGATATTGGCGACAAAAAAGGTGAGGCGGAAGTACTGAACAACCTCGGAGAAAACGCATACCAAGAAAGCTGTGCAAATATATTCGAGGGAAAGGATTTTGATGCTGCAACTGAGTGGTATCATCAAAGTTTGGTTCTCTACAGAGAGATTGGCGACAAAAAAGGAGTGGCGGAAGTACTGAGCAACCTCGGAGACCTATTATTTGTTGAATGCGAAGAAGAAGAAGGCGAGGGGGGTTATCTTAAATCAACTCAGTTACATCAAGAAAGTCTGGCTATCTATCGGGAGATTGGCGACAGAAAAGGTGAGCTGGAAACACTGCACAACCTCGCAACTAGAGCGCAGGATTTGCATGATAATGATGCAGCAACTGAGTGGTATCATCAAAGTCTTGAGGTCCACAGAGCGCTCGGCGACAGAAAAAGTGAGGCGGATGTACTGAACAACCTCGGACTTATCGCAAGCGAGCAATATAAGGGAACTTATGAAGCAACTTTACGGTATCAAGAAAGTCTGGTCATCTACAGGGAGATTGGCGACAGTAAGGGTGAGATGGATGTACTGCAGAGCCTCAGATTCATCGCAGATGACTTTATGGACAAACCATCATTCACACAAAATCTTAGCAAATTCATTAGCGGCTTAAAGATGACCAAACATTCTCAACCAAATATGCCTGATAAAACTGTTTTACAGAAATATATTTCGCAACTTGAAAGTTTCTCGGCCCCGAGCCTTGATAGAGTTAATACTTCAATAGAACCATTCATCGATTATCTCAAAACCATTGGTGTGGAAACGCCACCACAAAATCTAGAACTAACAACTATTTTGGATGAGCCGGCCGAACCTAAAACCCCATTCCCCGAGCACTTTAAACAAGAATATCAAAAAACAACAGAAAAACTAATCCTCATCAAGAAATCTGAAAATATAATCAAAACCCCTATCTTCCCAATGAAAGCAAAACTAAGATCACGCGACAAAGGAAAACACCCTACACAAGCAAATTTTGATACCAATAAATATCGCTGGACTCAAAAAACTATCGATAGTGCAATTATGGAAGCAGAAATAAACGATTACGCCGAGGAACTTGTACTCCAATTAGCATCAAGATATGTGAGTGAGGGCGATGTTGACACGACAGGAAAGATTTGGATTAGAGCAGACGCTTTCAAACAGGCAGCTAGAGAAATAGCAGACCGGGATGTTAGCAGTCGTAAGTATGATGATTTTAATGATGAGTGTGGGCAATTTATGTTGATACGTGCAGACATACACGGCTATACCTGTTTAACATGTGAAAGCATGTATGATGAAAAGAAGAACAATATATGAGTCGCAGGGGATGATTATTTGGACTCTCCCGCCCCCCCTCCAAAACGTAAACGCCTAACCACCACACCACCTAGAAGAACAAAACAACAACCACAACCCACCCCATGGCAGGAACCTGCGTCGGGAAGAAAGACTCCCCCGACCAAAGCCGAACTCGAACTCGAAGCCGAAGCGGCAAAGGCCAAAGCAGAAGCGGCAAAGGCCAAAGCAGAAGCAGAAGCGGCAAAGGCCAAAGCAGAAGCAAAAGCGCAAAAAGCCAAACCGAACCCAATTGAAAGTAGTAAACCGGATTACAACACTTCATCGTTTCCAAAAAATGTAATTTATTATGAAGATTTAAAACCAGTTATTGACACTCTTATGGTGGACGAGGTTACCAACTTTGAGAATGGCCTATACTGTATAAACCGAGCTGCGATACAGGGTGGGTATTGCGATGAGGGGGTCAGCGGCACAACTTTGCGAATGAAAGAAAAAGAACATCATTTACGGAAAAAAATTGACAGAGGCACTTTATTACTACACTATAATTTATCCCTCATAGATCAAACTATATCACCAATTTCAGAACCGGAGCCAATACGCAACTTCCATTTATTCCAAAAACAAGCATTCCCGCAATCAGTGCACCAAACTCACAAACACCACCAAGAGCCGATTACCGAAAAAGAAGAAACAGATATCCACTACTACCGAACTAATAACTTAGCCGAAAACGATAATCCCCCGAAACAAACTGACTTAAATGCGTCAGGCGAAAAAATTACCAACTGCATTGCCTATTTCATTGATTCAGATGGAATTGACTTTGATGAGTTCATCAGCACGCGTGACAAATTCCAACCACTAAAAATCACTTCGACAGTAAATGGATTAAACCCATTTTTCCATTCTGCTAGTAGTTGGTTAAATGGCGTTGAAAAATTACTCGGAATAATCCACCCAAACGCAGAAGCAGCAGAATTCTCTGGCTTCAATAACACAATCTCAAGCAGGGAAATAGAATCCAATGTCTGGCTTACTGCCATTGGCTATGGTGAGCAACTTCCTCCTGCGTATAGAAGGAAAGTTAGTCGTGGCCAGCAGGAGGACTTTAACCCGTATGCTGAATTCATAAATCACTTTGCAGAGAAAATATTAATTAAGTTACGAAATAGTTTCAGTTCCAAATGCAACGACTTGATGGAGAATATTGAAAACCCTTCACACCTCCCGTCAACTACTACTTATTGTGAAAATCAATCTATAAGCGCCTATATATCTAAATTAAAAAGGCATTCTTCAATAATGCAATTGGTATGTGAAAAACTTGAACCATCATCGATAAAAGATCTATTTACGAATAATAATTTTATCACGCTGTACAGGGTTAAGAAAATTGATGAAACGTATATCACTATCAAAAAAGAACCTTTCAAAGAAGGAGGGGAAAAATTATTGGGCGTCAAACTTGATAAAATGATCAGCCTATTAGCCGATTAATAAATTAGGAATAATACTTGTTCCAACATCATTCTTCTTCTTCAAGGGCGTAAGAACAACATAATTCATAAGCTTCACGAACATCATCATCAGCACCACTGAAAAGACCATCTTCACGTTTTCCGCTATCAATTTGTCTTAATATCATTTCAATTAATTCAGGGCTCATATTCACTTCAAGACCCTGTAAATATTGTGATATAATATTTTTGGCATGAATTTTTTGGCCAGCAGTATCCACTTCATAGAGTTCTCCTAAAGATTCAGCAAATACGTTTTGCAATCCCGCAGCAGGTATTATTTTGAAAATTGCATCAAGATAAATAGTAAAATCATCTTCCTCTGAAGCGCGTTGGTATTCTCGGAGCAAGAGGGTAAAATCATCTATTATCTTCATTCTTCCAAGCCATCGGAATGTGGTATTTGGGGAGCACATTATTGTCTCTTGTTCAGCATCAGCGCTGTATATTTCCGATCTTTGTTTATTTATTGTTGGTGGACTGCCTTTGAAGGCATCACTCTTGTACAGCGTCACCTCAAAGTCCTCACCTACGCACGGCTCTAGTAATGACAACCATTCTTCATTTTCTTTCGCAGATGATTTTACTTTTTCAAGTAAGGCGTGTAATTCAAAGTATTGATTCATCTGAATAACATATGGTTCTGCCGCCTTCCTCCAGACCCCCTCCCATTCCGTAATACTGTTGTTTCCAATTTCGTCTAAGATTGTATTTGGCAGAGATTTCCAATCATCCCACTCGGCAATTGCCATTGATCTTGTACGCACCGCTGTGCCTGCCACATGCGTCAAGTACACTTGCGATTCCAACATCAAGGCCCGGCAGAAATAGTTTAGCAGTTCAGCGGCCCCTTCTCCTAATTGAATAGATTTCAGTAACATAACTTGCGCCTCTGGAATGGCTCCTCCGCGAATAAACAAATTATGCGCGGAATCTTCTTCTCCTCGGAATGCTGCCATATAACCATCAAAGGTTTTCCCATTCAATGCGATGGCGCCTTTTGATTTTTTAGTATCAAAGCGCACGGTTGGGATTTTGTCAATACCTCTATCACCAAGTTTGTTCCAATCAAACAGATGCCCGGGCTTTCGCCAGAGTTCACCTCCATCGACCCCGTTCTCCCAATAAGGCCAAGTAAGTGATGAGCCGATTCTGATTACTGCGGCATCCCTAGTATAGAAGTGTGCCTTGAATGGTATTTCTCCACTCTTAATCTTTTTCTCCAAAGCCGTACGATCATCATCTTCAGCGAAGTAATGCGCCGCGAATGGTGCTTTCCCAGCACGAATATTTTCCATTAGGTATTCAAATCTGTCATCTCTAGCCGAACGAATATCCTGTTGTATTATCTTAATTAATCTCGGATCCCCCCCTCCAGCAGTGGCATCATTAAAATCTCTAAACCATTCTAAAGAATCATCAACCACACCCACCTTTCTGGTTAATTGGCAAATATCACACTTACGTAACCCATTGTCATCTTTCATTTTTATCATATTACCAAAATCGCCCTTAGGACATTTTAGCTCACTAAATTTCTTTAACCGATTCAAAATCTCTTCATTTCTTGTATCCCCTAAACTCCGCCGCCCTCCACCTGGTGGAACAGCGCGATCAGTAAGTAATTTGATAAAAACCGCTATGATAAAATCCTCCAAACCCACCCTAAGTGGTGCCTGGAAATTCTTTCTTACAAAACCAATATTGATCTTGAACAAAGATGTAGTAAAATCGCCAGTCTTGACATTGCTCGCCACAATCAAATTATTTACGTTGGCAAACATATCGCGACACTTATCTCCACCGAGAGCAATTATTTCATCGGGAATCGTACTAATGTCATTTGCGTTTACTAATTTTAGCCATTTAACAAGAATCGATGGATCAAGATTTGCGTAGAGATTAGATACAACTTTTCTTGATTTCTTTTTGTCATCTTTGACTAAGTCCCCAGTATAATTTAACCCGCGAACTATGTCTTGGGCATCATTTAATCTAGTTAACCAGTCAGAAATAGCGGATAATAATAATGATGGGTCATCCCCCTCCAATTTTTTCCTTAATGCAATCTTCAATTGATCGTAAAACCAGAACCCTGTATTTGGGTTATTACTCCCAATTGTAGTTCTAAAAATCCATCTTATTGTTTCAGAATTTCCCGATTTATAATGTCTCAAAGAAGTTTCAAGCATGGCTGCACCGTCTTGTCTAATATGATTTAACATCCATTCTATCCTCATTCGTTTTCTTGAATTATTATCTCCCTTAAGCGTATATTCTATCACCCTTTGAACTATTTCGATAGATGGGGACCAATATTGGCTTTCATTAACCCAAGATGCTAAAAATTCAGCCCTTTCTTTAGCCTCAGGTGGCGCGGTAAATTTCCAAGGACCAATCCTTAATCGAGGAACATGACATTCGTGTTGAAAAGGAATCGGTAAAATTGAGGTATGATCCAAATTCCAAGGGGCGAAGGGCGCATCTCCAATAAGGAGTTCAACATCAGAATTATCCTCATTTAAGATTAAGTCCATCCAATTATTAGTGTGTTCATCAACCGCTGGCCTATTTTCCTTCCAATATTTTTCTAATTCATCAATGTGGCCTGGAAGTTCATAACCAACACCATCCACCTCATAATATTCGCGACTTATAATTTGCCAGTGCAAGAAATGTCTGAGTTTATGAAGGGCACCGTCCTCAAAAAACGCTTCACCACCAAGAACGGCGGTAATATCATCCCGACTTTGCCGCTCAAACAAATCCTCTAATTGATTAAAATTTGATTGAACATGAGGTTGCTTAATTCTTACGGTCAGGAAAATTTGTCTAATTTCTCCAACAAATTCAATAGCATGTCTTCCCAATACCGCCGACCGCCGTAACCGTTCCCACGCTCGAGGATTATACCATTCCTCCAATGCATATGTGAATAGTTTTTCAGGAGAGATTACCGGTGCGGCAGAATTCAGCAACCGATCATCAAAATCCGAGATTTCACCGATTGAATCGACAAAATATTCATTCTTTCGTTGAAACCCATTCCAATTATCAGGCCCTATAATTTTTTCAGTATCTGAGTTACTTGCAGCAATAAATAATCCGATCTGAGATCTGCTTACCATGACGAGACTTAGTGACAAGTCGAGCAACCTATCAAACCATCTTTCTCCTTTATTAGGATTAATTGGCGGTTGTAATGCCACTACTGCAACATGTGTTTGACCCTTTATCGCAGCAATATCATAAAATCCCGCCTCTTTAACCATAGAGACTATCTTTTCGTTGGCCTTCTCTTTGTCACCCCCGTTTTCGGTCAACTCATCTTCATATTTGTTATCAATAAGGTTTTTCATTTTTTCAATATAATCTTTGAAGGGGGTTGCATGTTCGAGATTAGAAAAACTATCCAATTCCTCACAAATCACGTCTTTTTTCCAAATGCGTTGCTTTGGAAAAATTAGGGCCACCTTGACCCCCGTTTGCACTATTTCTTCCCCGAATGTATTCTCAAGTTGTTTGCAAAGTTGCTTCAACACAGTCTCCCAAAAACGCAGTCCCCGGCCACTAGCTTGGAGGCCAGCCATCACGCCAGTTCGCTCATAACCAATTTTGGATACGCCAACAGTTCTACGCTGCCCTTCTTTAAGTGTGATTTCCCTCATTTGTTCAACAACATTATCAATTACCTTAACGGCTGTATCAAAGGTTCGGTAACTCGCTCGTAATGAGATTTTTACTGGATTGGGCAAGCCATCAGCGAATGAGCGCATTTCCCCAGTGGATTGTTTGAGTAAAAACACCTTCCAATCGGTAAATATTTTATTGATATGAATCATTGCCCCTTGAAACAAAGTCCCATAAATTGTTTGAAATTCATCACCGGCACAAACGAATGTAAAGGGTAAATGATTCTCCTCTCGACGAACTCCTCGGTTAGAAAAATATTGTAACAAAGTGGCAATTGTCCTAGCAGAAAAATCTTGAGATTCATCAATGATAATTGAGTCATACCCTTTAGTTTGCATTTGGTGCCATAGGGAAAAAGAGTCCGAATTTACAACACCCAAACCCTCTCCTTGATGAATCCTTGTTGCAATACCATGAATCACACCACTCGAATCCCAAAGACCTGTAGTTTTTCCAATAGAATAATCGATTAAATATTTGCCCAACCCCTCCTCCTCTTCTAAAAATGTAGCCAGTCCACGAACATGGTTCGCAGCGGCTTTATCTTTCGCACTAATTTTCTCGTCAGTATCAAAACCAGGGTTCCAAAAATACAGCGGGGTAATGTCGGACGAGAGCAAATCCCCATCAGCAGGGGCGTATTTTTCATTCGGCGTAAAAAAATTAAACGGGCTTTTAAACAACTCTTTTATTGCTTCAGTATTGTGATTTGTAGGAACCCATTTACAAAATTCAGAAGGTGAGCCAAAAACCCCATAAACAAAGTTTCTCAGTATTCTTTGTAATAGAGAAGTATTAGCGGGGTCCTTCCAGTAAGCCCATCGTTCGTCATCATCTGTTTCTTTGATGCAATTCTCAAAAGCCACTCTATCATCTAATGGCAAGGTCCCCGGGGCGTTAACGAAGAAACTTTCCTCGGTAGCAAAATCAATAGCACCAAGTAACTTTTTTAATTTATCATTTGAGTTTTTGACCTTATGTAAATATAAATGTTTTAATAAATTTTTGATTTCTTCTTTCGCTTCCGCAATTAATTCTTCAGTGGTAGCCAAATAAAGTACACGCCGGCTTCCTAAATTTGGTCCAATTTGAAGCAAAGATTCACACGTCAACATATGTAATATGGTGGACTTTCCAGTGCCTGGGCGCCCATTAAGATTCATAGCGGAAGATTTGTTGAACACATAAGCATTCATGGTATTTGTCTGCTCAATATTTGGTTTTGTCGGATCTCCAAGTAGGCGCACCTCATTGAATTGACGAGTCATAAAGCGCCGACAATATTCGAATTCCGCAATAGCTTTATTCTTAAGTGATTCAATAAAAACATCAGAAGGTAAAAGTCTGGCAGCACTCAAATCTAAAGCATCCAAATTCAAGTGTTCATAAAAACAATACTTCTTACTATTTTCACCTTCCAATACTCCTTTGAACCATTCATTTCGGTCTGATTCATCGGTAAGGTCCGAATCCAATTTAATTTTGAAAGGCATAGTCAGATCATATACCTCATTTGGCAGTTTCAACAACTCCATCATTTCTGGCAGAACATCATTTTCATCATCAGCACCGCAGAGAATAATGTGGAATAGAATTCCGCGCTTACATATATCCATTTCATCAGACACATCAAACGGACCAATCATAACACCGATACAATTTATTTCCTCTTCGGGAAATAATATGGCGAATGAATGCAATCCACGCTCATTATAATGACGGCCCTCAAGTTGTTCGCTATTATTTTGCATTTCGAGAAGTTTACAAATCGCCTTGAAAACCCGCTCCCCTTCCTTACCGCTACAACGAAGATCTTCAAAAGTTGGGCGCGAGACATAAGCAGCATAGCCTCCGAATGGCGGATTTTCACGATGGAATCGGTCCTTCCACCTCCAAGCAGGGGTTTTCTTTTCCGAGTTATCTTGTCTGCCAATCTTCATGTAATTCCCCCCTTATGATGAATGATGTAGTCCCATGATATAAGGTTAAAACAGACCAAATGACATAATTCTTTCATTACCAATCATATTGCCCACCACGTGCTATAAACCGTTCTTCTAGAAATTGATTCTCTCGCCAACTATTTTCTATTCCAACATCAAGAGCTGGGGTGGAATAAATATGCCCTCCGTCAATGTTAGAGTAAAAACGGCCAAGCGCATCCATCATCGCATAAGATCCGCGCATCACATTATTTGATTCCGGTACGAATGAAATACCGTGAGCAGTAACATAGGAGTGCCTATTTAACCATGCGTCAAATTCACCAAGGTGCAAAATGAGTTCATCAATATGCAAATCATTCTGTCCCTTTACAGGTAGGACTTCAAATATTTTCCACCTATCTGGATTTAATTTGAGTACAAGGTCACCCATCTCATCGTTTTTGTTGACAGAGCAAACTACAGTATTCAATTTCATTTTTATTCCACGAGATTGGCACCGTTCCCAGACGTTGATTGAAAGTTCAAGATGATTGCTACGTTGAATTGCTAAATCCCTTTTTAGCCCCCGGCCAATTTGAGCATGTAGTTCATCATTAGAAGCATCTATTGACAAACCTATCCAATCGATTAGGTGGGCATAGTTATCTAGAAAATCTTCAGTCAAACCCGAACCATTAGAAACAATACAAGTCACCAAACCCGCCTCCTTTGCGGCATTCAAAAGTTCACCGAGGTACGGACAAAGTGTTGGTTCCCCTCCAACAAAAGTAAGTTTCTCAGCGCCCGCCGCTGCAAGTAGTTTAGGCATTGTTAGGGCTTCTTCTTTACTTAGGCGATCGGAACGAGGAATATCTTCGAATGTAGCAAAACAAAATTTGCAGCCATAATTACACCACGGCCAAAAGTGCCAATTTACCGCAGCGGGTAGGCGTTGAGCCGGTTTCCCGGAAGATGAAATCTCACCTTGCACAATAACCATATAATTGGAATATACTTGTTAGTATATAAAAAAAGGAAAAAACAATGCCCAAAACCGACCTAGCGACATGAGTAATGATTGGAATGCAGAGGGCATCGCGTAATGTTCTGAACAATTGAATCGATTATGATGCGACCAATTGTTCAAACTACGATTTGAACATCGGCATCAATGAAAAACGGTCAGTTCAAATCTAGTTCGAATCCTGCCCTCAGAATTTCATTTAAATGATTTCTAATAATTTAGACGAGTGCAGAGGGCAGGATTCGAACCTGCGAACCATTGAGGACTGGGACCTCATCCCAGCGCCGTTGACCAAGCTTGGCAACCCCTGCTTCAAACCAACGGTTTGACCACGCGTATATCAACAACGCGTAGTCCGATTAATATTGCTCAATAACCTTTATTTCACTCAAAGAAGACTGCAATATCCTCTAATGATTTACGCTGGATATCAGGGACTTCTGCACCATCACTAGGATATCCAACCGGCATTACTAACATTGCAACTTCGTGCTTTGGCCGCTTTAATATTTCACTAAGAAAACCCATCGGTGATGGGGTGTGGGTTAGGGTGGTAAGGCCAACCCGATGTATTGCTGAAATGAACATTCCAGCAGCAATTCCACAAGATTCAGTAGAGTAGTAGGTTGGGCCCCACTCTCCATTTTCTCGCTTTCTCTTAGTCT
>Ga0307986_10001247_pt1 | contig 18555 bp, 19 predicted proteins | sample EllFjometageno82_FD_203170 | JGI IMG/M metagenome (GOLD analysis project Ga0307986, IMG submission 203170) | Marine microbial communities from Ellis Fjord, Antarctic Ocean - #82 | ecosystem: Environmental > Aquatic > Marine > Unclassified | place: Southern Ocean | collected 2014-10-09
GACGTCAATTCAGCTGCTGAAAAATGTAAATGTAAAATTGGAGATAAGTGGGAAGGTTTTGCTAATTTTTGGCGTACAACTCAACTGGAATATACTTGGCTAAGAAGTTTAATGAAAAGACATAAAGACTTCTGGCAAGTTACCGAGGACAGTTTAGATAAATCGATGAAAGCTTTTAAGATTGATAGCTCTATGAAAAGCGAATTACTTAATCTATATAAAGTTTTATCTCCCTACCCTGAGGTTGCAGAGGTTTTAAAAAAATTAAAAGAAAAAGAATACAGACTTGCTGTTCTTTCAAACGGATCCCCTACTCTCTTAAATGAATTAGTAAAAAGTAATAATTTAGAAAATATTTTTGATAACCTCTTTTCTGTGGAGGAAGTTGGAATTTATAAGCCTGACTCAAAAGTATACGATATGCCTATAAAAAAGTATCAAGTCAAAGCTGATGAGGTAGCTTTTCTAAGTGCAAATACTTGGGATGTATCAGGTGGTGGAAATTATGGTTATAACTCTATTTGGGTAAACAGAAATAATAGTATTTTTGATAACCTTGATTACAGGCCAGAAAATGAAATCAATAATTTAACGCAGTTACTTGATGTAATTTAATTGTTAGAATTTAGAATGACACAAATTGAGGTTAAAAAAATAATAAAAGCCCTGAATGCATCAGATGGTGCAGGTGTAAAGTTAAAAAGGAGTATTGGTATTCCAGGTGCAGATTATGTTGATCCTTTTTTAATGTTAGACGAATTTGGTTCTGAAAATAGAGATGACTACCTGGCAGGTTTTCCTCCGCATCCCCATAGAGGAATAGAAACAGTTACTTACATGTTGAATGGTGAGTTTGAACATGAAGATAGTACTGGAGCAAAAGGTATAATGACTGCAGGAGATGTTCAGTGGATGAAAACTGGTAGAGGTATTATTCACTCTGAGATGCCCGCAATGTCTGAAGGTAAATTATTAGGTTTTCAACTTTGGATTAACATGCCGGCAAAATCAAAAATGAATAAACCTGAATATCTGTACATTAAAAATAATCAACTTGGCATTCATCAAGATGCTGAAAAAATAGTTAAAGTTATAGCTGGAAAATTTGAAAAAGCAGAAGGTCCTGAAAAAGGACATAACGTTGATCCAATTTATTTTCATGTAATATTAGAAGAAGGTAGAGAATTTAAATGTGATGTACCTAATGGTCATAATTCTTTTGTTTATTTATTATCTGGTGATTTATCTGTTGGAGAAAATAAACATGACAAAACATATAATTCTAATCTAATACTATTAGACAAAGGTGATAAATTGATAGTAAAAGCTAATAAGAAAAGTGAGTTCTTATTTATAGCAGGTAAACCAATTGGCGAACCTATAGCAAGAGGAGGACCTTTCGTTATGAACACTAAAGCAGAAATTCTTCAAGCAGTTCAGGATTATCACAACGGAACATTTGCAAAATATTAATGACTAAAGCAATTATAATTAAGAAACCGGGTGGTCCAGAAGTTTTAGAAATTTTAGATATTAAATTGGGGGTTCCAGGACCTAATCAAATCAAAGTTAAAAATATTGCAATAGGTTTAAACTTTATAGATACCTATCATCGATCAGGCTTGTATCCGTTAGATCTTCCGAGTGGAATAGGTCTTGAAGGAGCTGGAATAATTACTGAGATAGGCTCAAATGTGAAAGATTTAAGCATTGGAGACAATGTGGCATACGCTGGAGGAATACCAAGTGCTTACGCTGAAGAAAGAATTTTACCAGCTCAGCTAGGTGTTAAAATTCCAGATGGCATATCTCACAAAGTTGCTGCTAGCATAATGACTAAGGGCCTAACAACTTATTATCTACTCTGTAAAACTTATAAACTAACCTCTAAAGATGTTGTTCTTTTTCATGCCGCAGCTGGTGGTGTCGGACAGGTTTTTTCACAGTGGGCAAAAAGTATTGGATGTAAATTAATTGGTACAGTTGGATCTGATGAAAAAATTCCTATAGCTAAGGAAAATGGTTGTGATTATGTAATTAATTATACAAAAAAAGATTTCGTTAAAGAAGTTAAAGACATCACTAAAGGACTAGGCGTTTCAGTAGTTTATGATGGAGTTGGTAAAAATACCTTCAAAGGTTCTGTTCAATGTTTACAGCCAAGAGGTATGATGGTGTCTTTCGGAAATGCATCAGGTCCTCTAGATCTCTTGGATGTTCCAAAAGATTTACAGTTTAAAAGTTTATTTTTTACAAGACCAACAATGAAAGACTATTATATGACAAGAGATGAAGTAGTTGAAGGATCAAAAAAATTATTTGAACAAATGAAATTTGGAAAAATAAAAATTAAAATATTTAAAGAATATGCATTAGCAGACGCTAAACAAGCCCATACGGATTTAGAATCTAGAAAAATTAATGGTCCTGCTATTTTTACTGTTTAATGATTAGTCTTATTTCTCCTTGTATTAGTATTTGTAAAACAGATCCTGTTACAGGATTATGTTATGGTTGCGCAAGAACAAATGAAGAAAAGAAATCTTGGAAAGACGAAAATATTAAAAATGAGTGGAAATTAAATAATGTTCAAGAAATTCAAACTAGAATGTCTGGTTGGCAACTAGAAGCTTTTAAAGAGTCTTATAAACATAAAACTAAACATGGTATCTCTTTATTTAAAAAAAACTTTTTAGAACAAAAATAAATTATAAATCTTTTTTCATCGAGTCCATGTCGCTCAAATGATATTTAAGTGCTTGGTTAGAAAGTCGTATTTCTTGTAGAAATAGAAAAGTTGAAATTATCATGCAAATACAACATCCAGCAAAAATAATTCTGGCAATATTTAAATCCCCTACATAAAGCATTAAAACTGTTGTCATGTTAAATAGAAAACCAAAAGCTGCGAATCCCATTGTATATTTTAGTACATTCGTTCTTCTGTTCAAAACGTGCAACTGATTTTCCCAAGCAGGAGGTGTACGTTTTTCAAAAATATACTGATCGTGTATTTTTCTAATTAGACTACTTAAGGTGTGAAATCTATTACTATACATGGTCATCATTAGAGGTATGGCAGGAAACATTAGAGCTGCAACTGTGTAATCTATATCCATATCGAATCAAATTGATTATGGAGATAGTGTTTGATACTTACAAGCAATTATTCACTGATGTCTCAACTAAAAATATTTATAAATCTAACAAGGTTAAATAAACCCACCGGCATTATGCTTCTTTTTTGGCCTTGTGCGTGGGGGCTTGCTTACACTTATGGTTTGAATCGAAATTTAGATCAATTTTTATATTATTTTATATTATTTTTTCTCGGCTCTGTATTGATGAGAAGCGCAGGATGTATTGTTAATGATATCGTAGATAAAGATTTAGATAAAAAAGTTCAAAGAACAAAAAATAGACCTCTTGCTTGTGGCTTAATTTCTATAAAATTAGCTGTAACTTATACTTTTGCTCTATGTATTTTAGCTTTTTTTATTTTAATTCAATTTAATATATTGACAATTTTTTTAGGTGCAGCATCTATGATTTTGGCATTTTCATATCCATTTATGAAAAGAATAACATATTGGCCTCAACTCTTTTTAGGCTTAACTTTTAATTGGGGGATCGTTATGGCTTGGACAGCTATGACTAATAGTATTTCCATTGATACTATTATACTATATTTAGCAGCCATATTTTGGACATTAGGCTATGACACTATTTATGGTGTTCAAGATATTGCAGATGATGAGATAATTGGTATTAAATCAACATCTATTAAATTTAAGAAAAATATAAAATTATTTGTTGGTCTTTGCTATTTTTTGAGCGTTATCCTAATAACTTATTTATTTTTTAGTCAATTAGGTTTAAATAATTTTACAATTTTAGTTACAATTTTTATTTTAAGTTTAATGTACCAGTTAATAAAATTTAAGAAAAATAGTCCAAGAAAATGTTTACATCTTTTTAAGGTCAATAATTTTTCTGGTTTTTTACTTTTTTTAGGAATTTTTTTAATTAATTAAAAATTATGACAAAAAATGAATTAATAGCTATACTTAAACGCTTATACAAAGAACATGTTAAAAGACATTTTAAAAGATTATTGCTTGCTTTAATGCTTTCAGTAGTTGTGGCTGGAAGCACTTCTGGAATAGCATGGCTTCTAGATCCGGCTGTCAAAAAGATTTTTATTGACCAGAATCAAACTCTCGCCTGGGTTATACCAATTTGTATTGTTATTGTGTTTTCGTCAAAAGGAGTTTCTCTTTATATAGCAAGATTAAACGTACTAAAAGTTGGTAATAGAATTTCTGGAGAGCTTCAAAAAAGAATTACAAATAATATATTAATTTCTGATATCCAAACATTGGACAGCCGACATTCAGGAAAATACATAGCTAATATTGTTTACGATTGTCAGATGGTCCAAACTCTCGTGAGTACTGGAATACTTAATTTAATGAAAGATAGCTTTACATTAATTACATTAGTTTTTTTAATGTTCTACCAAAATTGGAAATTAGCATCATTTGCAATAATTATGATGCCTTTAGCGATAATTTTTGCAAAAAGTCTAGGCAAGAGAATAGGTAAAATTCAAGGAGAAGCAGGAGAAATATATGGAAATTTTACAATTTTTATATCCGAAATTTTTAAAGCTTCTAGGATGATCAGAATTTACCAGAAAGAAGAAGATGAAAATAAAAATGCATCAATTGAAATTGATAAGCTTGTAAAAAAAAATATAAAAAGTGCAAGCGTAATGATAAGAGCTACTCCCATTATGGAGACTTTAACTGGATTTATGATTGCTGGTTTTATTTTCTTTTCCGGAAAGTTAATCAGTGCTGGCGAACTGCAGGTTAATAATTTTTTCTCATTTTTAGCAGCTATGATGCTTGCCTATCAACCAATAAGATCGTTAGCAACAATTAACATGGTTATATATCAAGGGGCTGCTGCTGCAAAAAGAATTTTTGAGGTAATAGATAAACCAATTCAAACTAAAAATGATGCTACACTTCCAGATATCGAAATTAAAAAATGTAATATAAGATTCCATAATATTAGTTTTAATTATTTAAATACTAATGAAAAAGCAGTTAAAAATATAAATTTAGAAATTGAAGGAGGTACGATGGCCGCTTTTGTTGGTCATAGCGGTGCTGGAAAAAGCACTATAATTAATTTATTGCCAAGATTTTATGAGCCTCAGGAAGGAAAAATTTTTATAGATAATCAAGATATTCACAAGTCATCGTTATTCTCACTCAGAAAAAATATTTCTTTAGTGAGCCAAGATGTAATTTTGTTTGATAATACTGTTAAAACTAATATTGCTTATGCAGATGCTAACGCTTCACAGGCTGAAATTATTAAAGCTTGTCAATTTGCTGCCGCTGACGAATTTATTGCTAAACTACCAAATGGCTACGAAACCTTGATTGGCGAAAATGGCGTGAGATTGTCAGGAGGGCAGAAACAGAGAATATCCATAGCGCGTGCTGTGTTAAAGAAATCTCCAATTATTCTTTTGGATGAAGCAACATCTTCTTTAGACTCAGATTCAGAACAAATAGTCCAAAATGCAATTAGGAATTTAACAAAGAATAAAACTACGCTGGTAATAGCACACAGATTGTCAACAATTCATGATGCAGATAAAATTTTTGTTTTAAAAAATGGATTAGTTATAGATTCAGGTAAACACGACAATTTAATAAAAAATTGTAAAGAATATAAATCACTCTACGAAAAACAGTTAAAATAGATTGATGCTAAGTGTCTATAGAATATTAATTTTTTTTGCATATCCTCTTCTTATAGTTTTAATTTACATAAGAACATTTTTAAAAAAAGAAGATCAGAAAAGATACAAAGAAAAAATTTATTCATCTTGTTTTGGTATCAATAAAAATAAAAATAAAAAATTAATCTGGTTTCACGCGGCAAGCATAGGTGAAACTTTAAGTATTCTACCTTTAATAGAAGAAATAAATAATCTTAATAAAAATATTGATTTTCTTATAACTACTGTCACGTTGAGCTCTGCACAATTACTGGTGGATAGATTAAAAAAAAATAACCATATAACTCATCGATTCTTTCCATTAGATACAGAAAGTATAGCAGAAAAATTTTTAAATGGATGGAAACCTGATTTGGTTTGTTTTGTAGATTCTGAAATTTGGCCAAATTTTTTATTTAAGATTAGAGAAAAAAATATTCCCTTAGTTTTAATTAATGGAAGGATTACTAAAAAAACTTTAAAAAAATGGAATATATTTCCTCATTTTGCAAAAAAAGTTTTTAATAATTTTAATTTGTGTTTACCTTGTAGTGAAGAATCAAAAAAAAATTTAGAAAAATTTAAAATAGAAAAAATATCCTATATGGGTAACTTAAAATTCACAAATAAAATAAAAAAAGAAAGTCTAGGTATCTCTAATATAAAAATATTAGATACTTTTAAAGTATGGTGTGCTGCAAGCACACATGAGGGAGAAGAAATTGTAGCTTTAAAAACTCACCTAGAAATTAAAAAAAAATATAATAGAGTATTAACTATAATAATACCAAGGCATATTGACAGAGTATTTTATATTAAAAATCTAACAAAAAAATTTAAACTGCAAGGTCAAATTTTAAACGAAGGAGATATAATAAATAATAATGGAGAAATTTTAATAATTAATTCTTTTGGTGTCTTATCTAAGTATTTTAATTATTGTAAAAATATTTTTATTGGTAAATCATTAATTAAAAAACTGAGTACTACTAGTGGTCAAAATCCTATTGAAGCTGCAAAATTAGGTTGTAAGATATATTTTGGACCTTATGTTTATAACTTTCAAGAAGTGTATGATATTTTAAAAAATAAAGATATGGCAGAACAAATAAATAATGAATACGATTTATCAGATAAAATAATTAAAAATTTTAAAACACCAAATAAAATAATCGACCAAAATATAAATTTACTTAATAGTCATGGAAATAAGATCCTACAGCATGCAGTTATGGAGTTAAATAAATTAATAAAAATTAAAGAATGAAAATATTTAAACCTAAATTTTGGAGTAAAAAAAATAGTTTAATAGGTTTTATATTATTACCTTTTTCAATACTTGTGCAAATACTATTATTTGCACAAAGCAAGATAACTATAAGTAAAAAATTTTCTATACCAGTCATTTGCGTTGGAAATATTTATATAGGAGGAACTGGTAAAACCCCTTTAACTATTGAAATTGCAACAACATTGCAAAAATTAAATAAAAAAGTTGCTATAATTAAAAAGTCTTACAAGGAACATGCGGATGAATTTAGTTTAATTGAGTCTAAAGGAATTTCACTTTTTAAAAATTTTTCACGCTATAAGGCTATTAATAGTGCTGTAAAAAATAATTTTGATTGTGTTATTTTAGACGATGGATTTCAAGACTTTTCAATTAACAAAAATTTAAATATAGTATGTTTTAATGAAAAACAGTTATTAGGTAATGGAATGACCTTACCATCCGGACCATTGAGAGAACCTCTTTCTTCTCTTAAAAAATGTCAAATTGTTATAATCAACGGAAGAAAAAATCTTGATTTCGAAAGAGAAGTCAAAAATATTTCCAATAATGTAAATATTTATTATTCAGAATATTTACCTACTAACATAGAAAATTTTAAAGGTCAAAACCTGTTGGCTTTTGCTGGTATAGGAAATCCTAAAAATTTTTTTGATTTATTAGAAAATAATAATTTAAATGTAATAAAAAAAATTTCTTATCCTGATCATTACAATTATTCATTGAAAGAACTACATAAACTAATAGATTATTCTTTAAAAAATAATTTAAAACTAATAACAACAGAAAAAGATTTTTTTAGAATAAAAAATTTTCAACTATCTCAAATAAAATATTTAAAAATAAAACTTAAAATTTTAAATAAAGATACCTTTGAGAGTGAGATAATAAAATATTTATGATTAAAATAATTAAATATTTTTTGCAGTCAGTTATTATTTATTTATTTTTTATTATTATAAAACTTATAGGTTTAAAATTGTCTAGAAGTTTTTTTTCTTACTTGTTTAATAAGATAGGTCCACTTATAAAATCTAACCAAGTAATTAATGAGAATTTAGATAAATTTATTGGTTCTTATAGTGAAAACAGAAGAGAGAATATAAAAATTGAGATGTGGTCAAATTACGGAAAAACTTTTGTAGAATATCTTTTTTTAAAAAAATTTAGAAAAAACAACTCTCATATTGAAATTAAAGGTAAGGATATTTTAGAAAAAATAATCAAAACTAATAAACCGGTAATTTTCGTATCAGGTCATTTTGCTAATTTTGAATTAATGTCAATGGAACTAACAAAGCGAAATGTAAAGTTAGCTTCTATCTACAGACCTCTAAATAACTTTTTTTTAAATCCATTTATGGAGTACGTAAGGAAAACGCATGTCTGTAAGAACCAAATCAAAAAAGGTCTTGCTGGAGTTAAAGGTGCAATTAATTATATACAAAATAATTTTAGTATAGCCTTGATGGTAGATCAACGTGTTAGTGAAGGTAAAAAACTTCCTTTTTTTGATCACATGGCTTTAACAACTACTCTACCTGCTCAATTAGCTACAAAATATCAGATTGATATAGTGCCAATTTATATTGCTAGAAATAAAATTGATAATTTTGAAATGCAGATATACGAGCCAATTAAAGCTTTAAAAAAAAAGGATTTTGGAATAAATAAACTAGACCTGACTATAAAGATAAATAAAATAATTGAACAAATGATATCTAAAAATCCTGGACAATGGATCTGGACACATAATCGTTGGAAATAATTATTTCTTATTTTTTAATTCTTCATATTTTATTTTTACTTCTTCCGGGGAGTAATATGCTTCTTGCAATTCTACGTTCCAATAATTTAATCTTTCTAAAGGTATTTGCTTATTTGAGATAGCACAAAATACATAATCTCCTTCTTTTACAATCTCGAAAGTGTTTGCTTTATATTTTAAAACTGCTTTTTTTTTATTCATATTCAGAAATACTATATATAATATATATTTTCATATGAATATTGCTTTAATAGGTAGTGGTGGGCGTGAACATGCAATTTGTCAAAAATTACATGATTCAAGGTTAACAAATAATATTTATTGCATACCAGGTAATGCGGGTACTGCAAATATTGCAAATAACATAGATTTAGATTTTTTAAATTTCAAAAAATTATTAATAACGATTAAATTTCATAAAATAGATCTTGTCATTGTAGGTCCTGAATTGCCACTAGTAAAAGGGATAGTAAATTTTTTAGAAAAAAATAAAATTAAAGTTTTTGGACCAAATCAATATGCATCACAATTGGAGGGTTCTAAAGCATTCATGAAATCTTTGTGTAAAAGAAAAAATATTCCGACAGCAGGTTTTAAAATTTGTAAAAATCAAAAAGATATTAAAAAATTTTTAGATCAAAATAATGTTCCTATAGTTGTTAAGGCCGATGGACTTGCTGCTGGAAAAGGAGTTGTGATTTGTTATACGCAAAGAGAAGTTAGAAAATTTAGTGAACAAATTTTTTTAGGTAAGTTTAAAACTTCAAAAAAGTTAATTCTTGAAGAATTTTTATCTGGGGAGGAAGTTAGTTATTTTTTAATTGTTGATAAAAAAAGCTTTTCTTTTATTGGTTCTGCACAAGATCATAAACGTGTTGGTGAAAGTGATACTGGCCCAAATACAGGTGGTATGGGAGCTTACTCTCCTGCTCCAATTATAAATAAAAAATTAGAAAAAAAAATAATCAATAGAATTATTAAACCTACATTAGCTGCACTTAAAAAAGAAAAAAATTCTTATACTGGTTTTTTATATGTAGGTTTAATGATTAAAGATAATGAACCTTATTTAATAGAATACAATATTAGAATGGGAGATCCCGAGTGCCAAGTAATAATGCCTAGACTTAAAACCGATCTAGTAAAAATATTTAATGCAGCATTAGACAATAAACTTAATAAAATTAAAATTAAATGGAATAGAAATAAATGTATGACTACTGTTCTGTGTGCAAAAGGATACCCAGGTAAATATAAATCTAAAAAAATTATTAATTTAGAAAAAATTAAATTAAATAAAAAACAATTTATATTTCACGCTGGGACAACGTTTAAAGGTAACTCTGTGGTTTCTAATGGCGGACGAGTTTTAAACATAGTTGTTTTAGGAAAAAACTTTTTAAAAATGAGAAATCAAATTATTAACATAATCAAAAAAATTAATTGGAAATATGGTTTCTTTAGAAAAGATATAGGCTGGAGAGTAATAAAATCTAAATGAGAATTATTAGTGGGTACCTAAAAGGTAAAAAGATAAATTTTTTAAAATCTGCTACTACTAGACCTCTTAAAGATATTGTTAAAGAAAATACTTTTAATATCATAAAACACTCTAATTTAATTAATATATCATTAGAAAATGCAAATGTATTAGATCTTTATTCAGGAATTGGCTCGTTTGGAATTGAGTGTATATCTAGAGGTGCAAAAAAAATAATATTTGTAGAAAAAGATAAACAAGTTTCAGAAGTTTTAAAAGAAAATATAAAACAGTTGAAGATTGAAAATAGATGCAAAATATTTGAAACTAAAATAATCTCATTTTTTAATCAATTAAATAAAAATGATAGATATGAATTTATTTTTTTAGATCCTCCTTTCTCAGAAAATTTCTTTATAAAAGATTTAGAAATAATTAAAGATTTAAATATTTTTAATAAAAATCATTTAATTATTATTCACAGAGAGAATAAATCTAAAGATGATTTATCAAGTGTACTCAATATAATTAGTACTAGAGAATACGGAAGGTCAAAAATAATATTTGCAAAATTTAACTTAAATACTGCATAGTCAAATTTTTTACTTCTTCTACAGCTGGTTGATCAAAAGGATTAATACCTAAGAATTTACCAACTAAAGCTGTTTCAAGCATAAAATAAGAAAATAATTCACCCATAATTTTTTCATTAGTTTCATCAATTTGAAATTCCCTAAAAGGAATATTATTTTTTCTTAGTACTTTTATTAAGCTTTTTTTTTGTGACAAAATAATTTTTGATAAATCTTTATTTTTAGTAAAATTAAAAGTTTTTCCAAACATATTATCATTTATTTTCATTTTTTTATTTTGATTTAAACTAAATATATAAAATAATTTATCTTTAGGTCCGTCTAAATATAGTTGCATTAAACTATGATGATCACGGGGTGCTGTAGAAACAATAGGCAATATTCCTTTTCCTTTTTTTCCTAAGCTTTCAGCTATTAGTTGCTGACACCAGTAAAGAAATTTATTTAATTGAGGTGTGTAATTAAGAAGTACAATAGACTTAATTTTATTTGAACTGTATATGTGGGCCAATTTTATGACACTTTCTGTTAAAATTGAATTTCTGTTTGACTTAAAAAAAGAAAGCAAATTATCTCTAAAATTATTTATTTTAAGGCCCATAAAATAAGCTGGCACCATTCCAACTTCGGATAAGACTGAATACCTTCCGCCTATATAATCTTTATGCTTTATTTGTAGTATTTTTTTTTTTTTTGCTAGTAAGCTTAATAAGTTTTTTTTATCTTCAGTTATAATAATAGTGTTTTTAGAACTAATATTATCTTTGAACAAATTACTATTAACTAGTGTTTCAATTGTATTGCCAGATTTTGAAACAATAAAGAAAAGACTATTTTTTAAATCAATTTTTTTTTTTGTTTTTTCAATTTTTAATTGATCCAAATTATCAATAAATATGAAATTTTTTTTAATCTTTTTCTTTAAAAAGGAATAGATTGCATGAGTACCGAGTACCGAACCTCCCATACCTATAATTATGACAAGTTTATACTTTGAGAATTTTTTTAAATTAGACCTATCAAAATCTAGTGTAAATTTTTTACTTAAAATATGAAATGTATCTTTTTTATTATCTATATTAGCGTAAATTTTTTTAATAATTTTTTTTAGTCTTTGTTTATCTCTGGTATATAAATTACCTTTAATGTAGTTTTCTTTAATACTGTTTTTTATCGAAAGTTTTTCTAAATTTTTACTCACTTTTTAATTTGGTTAAGAATAGATTTTTCTACGGATGATGATTTAGATTGAGACGTGCTGGATTGAGTTTTTGATTTTTTAAGTAATTTTTCAATTCTGTTTCTCTCTTTGATCCTTTCTATGTTTTTATTTACTGAAGAATTTGGCTTCAATATGTTTTCAAAATCAGGGGGTTGAGTTAGAGGGCTTTTTTTTTTAATAAGAAATTCATCTGATGAGTCTCTTTTTTCGTTTCTTAAAAATTTTCCTGCTTCACTGACGGTATTGCAGCCGCTCAGAACTATAGTAGATGCAAATATAATTAATATGTATCTAATAATTTTCATTTTTTTTTATAATTAAATCTTTAACGATTAAAAAGATAACTCCAACTGTAATAAATATATCTGCAATATTAAAAGTAAACCAGTGAAAATTATTAATGTGTATATCTATAAAGTCAGGTACAGCTAAATAAAATAATCTGTCATAAAAATTTCCTAAAGCGCCTCCTAAAATTAAAGAGAATAACATTTTGTCAAAATAGTTTGATTTAACAATTAAATAACTTAAATAAACTATGACTAAAAAAATTAAAAAAGAAGTTACTTGATAGTAGATACCCGCATTTTGACTAAAAAAACCAAATCCAATACCTGTATTCCACACAAGATCAAAATTTAAATAATTATTAACAAAAAAACTTACATCGTTATCCATTTGTTTTCTTATAACGCTTATTTTTGATAGCCTATCTAGAACAAACGTAACCATAATAATAGTGAAAGAGACTATTATATCATTTTTAAGAATTTTACCTTTAAGATTTTTATAAATTTTCATGTGTTTAAAGTTTACTATTAACTATCTCTTCACATCTTAGACATTTGCTTTCTGAAATTTTCCAGCACCTAGGGCATTTTGTTCCGCTTGCTTTTTTAACTACAATTCTTGCATTATTATTCTCATCTTTAATTTTATTTGCTTTAGAGGTAATAAAGTATTCCTCTAAGTTTAGACCTTCTAAAAGATTAAATTCTTTTTCATTTACATAAATTAATATGTTGGCTTCAAGACTTGATCCTATTTCTTTATTTGTTCTTTTCTCTTCAATTCCAATATTAACTTCTTGTTTAATCTGAAAGAGGTTTTTCCATTTTATTTCTAATTCTTTATTCATCCATGTACTTGGAATTTCTGGGAATTCTGTTTCGTGAATACTTTTTTCATTTTTATTTAGTAAATTAAATATTTCTTCAGTTGTAAAAACCAGTATTGGCGCTAACCATTTAAGTAGGCATTCTAAAATTATATTTAAAAGAACAATACAGTTCTTACGTTTTTTTGAATTCAAATCATCGCAATATAAAACATCTTTTCTTATATCAAAATAAAATGACGAAAGCTCTAATGTACAAAAATTTAAAAGCTCCTTATAAAGTTTATGAAAATTATAATTTTTTAAGTTTTCTTGAATAGTTTTATCTAAATTAAATAACCTACCTAAAATATATCTTTCTAATTCTGGTAAAGAATTAATATCAATTTTTTTAAAATCTTTTTTTTCAAAATTATCCTGTATATTGCCTAAAATAAATCTAAAAGTGTTTCTAATTTTTCTATAAGACTCAGCATGTTGTGCTAAAATAGTATTGTCTATTCTTAAATCTTCAGCATAATCAGACGAAGCAACCCAGGCTCTTAATATATCTGCTCCATAATTTTTTAAAATATCTTCTGGTGCAACAACATTTCCTGCAGATTTAGACATTTTCATTCCTTTTCCATCAACAACAAATCCGTGTGATAAAATACTTTCGTAAGGAGCTCTTCCTCTTGTTCCGCACGATTCTAACAACGAAGAATGAAACCAGCCTCTATGTTGGTCTGATCCTTCAAGATACATATCAGCTGGCCATTTAAGATCTTTTCTTTTTTCGAGTACAAAACTATGTGTACAACCACTGTCAAACCATACCTCAACAATATCTGTCATTTTTTCATAATCATCTTCATTGTATTCGTCACCTAAAAATTTTTTTGAAGTATCGGTAAACCAACAATCTGAACCTTCTTTTTCATAAATTTCAGCTATTCGATCAATAACTTTTTGATCCCGCAGTGGTTCTTTTGTTTTTTTATTGATAAAAATTGGCAAAGGAACTCCCCATGACCTCTGTCTTGAAACACACCAATCGGGTCTATCTTTTATCATGGACATTAATCTTTCTTTACCTTTAGGTGGGTAAAATGTTGTGTCTCCTATAGCTTTAATGGCTTTTTTTCTTAGTGAATTCTTTTCCATTGAAATAAACCATTGTGGTGTTGCCCTATATATCAATGGAGCCTTTGATCTCCAAGAATGAGGGTAGCTGTGTTGAAGCTTGTCATTCTTCAGTAATTTATTAAATTCTTTTAATTTATCAATTACTATTGGGTCAGCTTTAAAAACATGTGTCTTAGTAAAGAAGGGTATTTCATCGGTATAGTATCCAGAATTATCAACTGTATATTTTGATGGTATGTTATGTTTCAGACACAAATTAAAATCATCTGGACCATGACTTGGCGCACAATGAACAATACCAGTCCCCTGCTCTAATGTTACAAATCTTGCATCGAGCATGGGAACATCAAAATCATAACCTAAAGTTTGAAAAGGATGTGTGCATATAGTGCCAGCAAATTCAATACCGTTAAAACTTTTTAAAATCTTAAATTTTTCTATGCCGCAAGACTTAACTATTGAATCTAAAAGCTTGGTTGCCACAACAATTTTTTTTTCTTTAAAATTCTCAAGATCACTAATCTCAATCAGTGAATATTCAATACCACTATTAAAAGCTAAAGCTCTATTTGCCGGAATTGTCCACGGTGTTGTTGTCCATATAATAATATTAGAATCTTTTAAGAAATCTTTTTGAGTGCTCTTAACTTTAAAAGCAACAAATATAGTATTTGAATTATGATCTTTATATTCTACCTCAGCATCTGCCAGTGCTGTTTTTTCTACAGTTGACCAAAATACAGGTTTAAATCCTTGGTACAGACTTCCATCTAACAAAAATTTACCGAGTTCTCTAACAATCTGAGCTTCTGCCATAAAACTCATTGTTGAGTAATAATTTTCGAAATCTCCCGTTACACCAAGCCTTTTAAATTCTTTGATATGTATGTCTATCCACTGTTTGGCAAAGTCTCTACACTCTTTTCTAAAATTTTTAATAGGGACTTCATCTTTATTTTTTTTGTTTTTTTTGTATTGTTCTTCAATCTTCCATTCTATTGGAAGCCCATGACAGTCCCAGCCTGGAACATACACTGCATCTTTTCCATTCATTTGGTGAAAACGAATTATCATATCTTTTAAAATTTTATTAAGTGCTGTCCCCATGTGAATATGTCCATTGGCATATGGTGGGCCATCATGAAGTATAAATTTTTCTTTACCCTTTGAATTTATTCTAATTTTTTCAAAAGTTTTATTTTGCTCCCATCTCCTTAAGATATCTGGTTCTTTTTTAGCCAGATCTGCTTTCATAGAAAAGGTAGTTTTTGGGAGGTATAAATTTTCTTTAGACATTATTTTTTTGCACTAATGATATCTTTTTTTATTTGATATTTTAGTTGATTGATATTTTTAAATTTTTTTTCCGGTCTGATAAAATTTATAAAGCTTATTTTTAATATTTTGTTATATAAATTTTTCTTTATCCCAAATATATTTACTTCTAGTAGCAAGCTTTTACCATTAAATGTTGGTCTGTAGCCAATATTTGCTATCCCTCTTTTTTTTAAATTGTTAAATTGAACCCAAACTGAATAAACACCAGTTTTTGGTTTTATGTAGGAGCGTAATTTAATATTACATGTTGGAAAACCAATTTTTCTCCCTCTTTGTGACCCTTTAATTACTTTTCCCTCTATGCACCAAGGTCTACCTAATAATTTTTCTGCTTTTTCAACACAGCCTTTGTTGATGGTCTTTCTTATTAAAGATGATGAAATAATTTTATCTTTTTTCTTATAAGGAATAGTAACTACCGTTTTATATAAATATTTTTTTTCAAATTTTATTAAAGTTTTAATATCACCTATTCTTTTTTTTCCAAATTTAAAATTTCTGCTAACAAAAATATATTGACTTTTAAGCTTTTTAAATAAAATTTTTTTAATAAACTCTTCTGCATTTAAGTTTGAAAAAGCCCTGTTAAAAGTAATTATAATTAAAAAATCTAATTTATTTTTTTTTAAAAAATAAATTTTTTGACTCAAGGAATTAATTCTATGATTTTTAATATTTTTATTAAAATACATAGTTGGTACTGGTTCAAAAGTAATAAGTCCAAATTTTAATCTTTTGCTTTGTGCTTTTTTTCTTGCTTCTTTTAAAACTTTTTGGTGACCCACATGTAAACCATCAAAATTACCAATTGCCAAAACTGCATTTTTATGTTTTTTTTGAATGTCTAAATTTTTATAAATAATCATGCTACCAAATTAATTCTGGTTGATAGTAATTAGAGTTAACTTTATATTTGTTGTAAAGTTCGTTTAGTTCATCTTCTTGCTGAAATTCGGAACGATGTACGCCATTGGATATAAAAATAGAATCTATCTTCATGTTATTAGCTCCCTTAATGTCTGTATTAAGATTATCTCCAATAGCGATGACTTTTTCTTCTTTGCTAAAACACATTTTATAGATTTCTTTATAAGGTTTGCCAAAATAAATCGTTTCACCTCCTAGTGTTTCAAATATTTTAGCTATTGATCCAGCACAATATTCTTCTACCTCTCCTCTATGAACGGTTAAATCAGGATTTGTACAAATTAATTTTTTTGAAGTGTGATCTTTCAATAATTTTTGATAATAATTTAGGTTCCCTATTTTGTTATCAAACAACCCAGTGCATAATATAAAATTACATTTTTCTAAAGTTGTTTTGTTTTCTTTAATTTTAAAAAAAACTGAATCATCTCTATCTGGTCCTAAATGATAGAAAAATTTACCATAGCTTTCTTTTTGTAACGCTAGCATGGCTGCTTCTCCTGAGGTCATAATATTTTGTAAATATTGATCTTCTATTTTAAGTTTTTGTAAAAATTTTTTAACTTCTTTGCTTGGTCTTGGTGCATTTGATAAAAAAACTACTTTTTTTTTACCTTTAATTAAATTTTTAACGGCTTCTATAGCCTTAGGATTAAGCTTAATTCCGTCGTGAATTACGCCCCATAAATCTATAATATAAGTGTCATAGTTTTTATATATTTCAGCTAGATGATTTAATTTTTTCACTTTTAATGTTTCCAATCTATGTTGCTTATAGAAAAATAAGCAAAATATAGCAATATAGGCTATTTTTAAGAGTGCCGTAACGTGCTAAACCACTTGAAATTTTAGGAAAACACACCATATCAAGCGTACACACAAATTTAAAGGAGCAAAAATATGAAATTTAGACCCTTACATGACCGAGTGCTAATTAAAGTGCTTGATAGTGAAGCGAAAACTGCAGGCGGAATAATTATTCCAGATACTGCTAAAGAAAAACCACAAGAAGGTGAGGTTGTAGCTGTGGGACCTGGAGGAAAAACGGAAGAAGGTAAATTATTGCCAATGGATGTAAAAATTGGAGATATTGTTCTTTTTGGAAAATGGTCAGGTACTGAAGTTAAAATTGATAACAAAGAGTACAGTATCATGAAAGAATCCGACATCATGGGAATTTCAAAAAGTAAATAAATTAGAGATCAAAAAAGGAGAGAAAAATGTCAAAAGTAATTAAATTTGGAACAGAAGCGAGAGCTAAGATGCTTAACGGTGTAGATATTTTAGCAAATGCGGTCAAAGTTACATTAGGCCCTAAAGGTCGAAATGTTGTTATGGACAAATCTTACGGTGCACCAAGAACAACGAAAGACGGTGTTTCTGTAGCGAAAGAAATTGAGCTTGAAGATAAATTTGAGAATATGGGTGCACAGATGGTTAAAGAAGTTGCAAGCAAAACGAATGATAATGCTGGTGATGGAACAACTACTGCAACTATCCTTACTCAAGCAATTGTTAAAGAAGGATTAAAATACGTTACAGCAGGAATGAATCCAATGGATCTTAAACGTGGGATAGATAAAGCTGTTGAGTTTGTAATCGATAAATTAAAAGCTAGCTCTAAAAAAGTAAAAACTAATGAAGAGGTTGCTCAAGTAGGAACAATTTCTGCAAATAGTGAAAAGTCAATTGGTGATATGATTTCAAAAGCTATGCAAAAAGTTGGTAATGAAGGAGTGATCACAGTTGAAGAAGCTAAAGGTTTTGAAACAGAATTAGATGTAGTTGAAGGTATGCAGTTTGATAGAGGTTATTTATCTCCATACTTTGTAACTAACACAGAAAAAATGATTACAGAGTTAGATAATCCTTTAATTCTTTTAGTTGAAAA
>Ga0307986_10001248_pt1 | contig 18553 bp, 18 predicted proteins | sample EllFjometageno82_FD_203170 | JGI IMG/M metagenome (GOLD analysis project Ga0307986, IMG submission 203170) | Marine microbial communities from Ellis Fjord, Antarctic Ocean - #82 | ecosystem: Environmental > Aquatic > Marine > Unclassified | place: Southern Ocean | collected 2014-10-09
TTTAAACCCAAGACAAGTTCGGGCATCAATAGGTATAGTTCCACAAGAAGTTAATTTAGATGCATTTTTTAGCCCTAGAAAATTACTAGAATTGCAAGCAGGGTTATATGGAGTACCAAAAAAAGACAGAATTACGGATATTATTTTAAAAATGGTATCTTTAGAAAAACAAGCAGATTCCTATGCGCGAAGCCTCTCTGGAGGTATGAAGAGAAGACTACTAATTGCAAAAGCTATGGTCCATCAACCACCAATACTTGTTTTGGATGAACCTACAGCTGGAGTTGATGTTGAATTAAGAAAAAATCTTTGGGAAAATGTAAAATCATTAAACAAAGAAGGTGTAACGATTATTTTAACTACACACTATCTTTTTGAAGCACAAGAAATGTGCGATCGTATAGCAATTATTGATAAAGGTAATTTGGTCGCTTTAGATACAACACAAAAATTATTAGACAGAATACAAACTAAAAAAATTACTTTTAAAGTTTCTAAAATTCCTGACGACAAAAATTTAATTTTACCAGGTGTACAATTCAATTCAGAAATTGATAATACCATAACAGCTATATATGAAAAAAATTCTTATAAATTTGATGATATAATAGGTGTGCTAAAGAAAAATAAGATTGAAATTTTAGATATATCTACAGAAGATGGTGATTTAGAAGATGTTTTTGTGCAATTAACAAATAACTAGATTTTAGTTAAAAAAAAAGTAAATATACAGTTATGGAATTAATAAAAGAACTAAAACAATCTAAGATAGTAAGAAATGTATTTGTTGCCTTAATAGGTACGGTTCTTTTAGCTGTTTCATCAAAAATAAAAATACCTTTCTATCCTGTTCCTATGACCATGCAAACATTGGTAGTTCTTCTTTTGGGAATTACTCTTGGATGGAAGTTAGGTGTAGCAACTGTAGCTCTCTATTTATTTGAAGGAATTATAGGGTTACCAGTTTTTTCTGGTTCTCCTGAAAAAGGAGTTGGAATAGTTTATTTCAGTGGGCCTACAATGGGTTATTTAATTGGTTTTCTTTTTACTGTTTATTTTGCAGGTTCTTTTAAATTTAATAAAAATTTATTCATACAATTTTTTCAATTAATATTTTCTGTAAGTTTCATTTATATTCTAGGAGTTTGCTGGTTAGGAACTTTAATTGGATGGGAAAAACCTTTATTTCAACTAGGGGTGAAGCCATTTCTATTAGCAGAACTTTTTAAAGTTTTAATAGTTTTGTTTAGCTTATCCAAGCTAAAGAAAATTAATAAATACCTACAATAACTATTTGGGTGATCGTTTTGAAAGAATACGTTGTAATGTTCTACGATGCATTTTAAGTCTTCTGGCTGTCTCAGAAACATTACGGTTACACAATTCAAATACTCTATGAATATGCTCCCATTTAACTCTGTCAGCAGACATTGGATTTTCAGGTGGTTTAGCTTTTGATTCGGCTGACGCTAACAAAGCTGATTCAACGTCGTCTGCATCTACTGGTTTGGCAATATAATCTATTGCACCAGCTTTAACGGCTGCCACAGCTGTAGGTAAATTCCCGTAGCCTGTTAACATAATAATTCTGCTCTCTTTTTTTGCCTTATGGAGGGTTTTTACTACTTCTAGACCATTACCGTCTTCAAGCCTAAGGTCTATAACTGCAAAACCTGTAGGTGAATTTTGTGCAATTTTAAGGCCTTCCTCAACACTTTTAGCCTCTGTTACGACAAATCCTTTCTTCTCCATTGCCCTTGCCAACCTGCTTCTAAAAGGATCGTCATCATCAAGTATTAAAAGACTCTTGTCGGTAAAGTCGTTTAATTTTAAGCTGATTGATTCTGTGTTCGCATTTTTCATAGTATGTCTAATATGGTGATGAAGTATAAATTATCAACTAATACTTTTGTATTATTTTCTTTACATTAATTAAAAAAACCTTAAATAACGATTTAACAAGGTTTTTTTATAAAATTTTTTAAAAACCTTTTGTGTAAACTTAAAGAGGGACACATGAGATGCAAAAATTTAAAGACGTTAACGAACTAGTTAACAAGTTAAGGCCTGATCATCCGGTGTATTGTATACGCCCAGAGTCTTTAAAGACTTCAACACAATTTTTTAAAAATAATTTTCCTGGAAAAGTTTTGTATGCAGTAAAAACTAACCCAAATGAAGAAGTTTTAAAATATATTATAAAAAATGGAATAGAAAATTTTGATACCGCTTCTATAAATGAAATTTTATTAGTAAAAAAATTAAAACCTGATGCGCATATTTATTTTATGCATACGGTGAAAAGTAGAAATGATATTTCAGAAGCATACTTTAATTTAGGTATTAGGGATTTTGCACTTGATACTAAAGATGAATTAATCAAAATTCTAGAAGCAACAAGACATGCGAAAGATTTAACTCTATATATAAGAATTGCTATTTCAAATGAACATGCGGAAATTGATTTATCTAGAAAGTTTGGAGCCCCATCGAGTGAGGCGCTTGGATTAGTTAGATTGTGTAAGGAACATGCAAATAAAATTGGAATTAGTTTTCATGTGGGTTCTCAATGTATGCACAAAATTTCTTTTTCAAAAGCAATTGGTGAAGTAGGAAATATAATAAAAAAAACAAAAATCGTACCTGATATTATTAATGTTGGTGGTGGTTTTCCTTCTGTCTATCCCGACTTAAATCCTGAACCGCTTGAAAATTATTTAAATGTAATAAAAAATTCTATTAAAAAACTTAATCTACCGGTTACGACTGAATTAATTTGCGAACCTGGAAGAGCTATAGTAGCTGAAAGTGGATCAACTATAGTCAAAGTTAACCTTAGAAAAAAACAAAAACTTTATATTAACGATGGAACATACGGTACTTTGTTTGATGCCGGGGTTCCTAATTTCATTTTGCCATCTAGAATGATTTTAAATGGGAGAATTCAATCAAAAAAATTAACTGCTTTTAATTTTTTTGGACCTACGTGCGATAGTATGGATTACATGAAAGGGCCATTTATGTTGCCTAACAATATAAAAGAAGGTGACTATATTGAATTAGGACAGTTAGGTGCTTACGGATTGACTTTCAGAACTAAGTTTAATGGTTTCTACTCTAACAAAATATTTGAGACTGCAGACCAACCAATCATGAGTTTGTATGACATTACGAGCAAAGTTAAATACTTGGTTGCTTAATGGATAAAAAAAATAATCCTAATAATGTAGGACAAAATAAAAAATCTCTTCTTAGTAATCCTGTAGAACATATTGATATTAAATCATTCGATGCTAGAAAAATCATAGATGGGATGGGTAAAATGTCATTCACGTCTAGGGATACAGCTAGAGCTGCTAGTATTTATAACGAAATGCTAGCTGATAAAGATTGTTCAATTTTCTTAACATTAGCTGGATCTACATCTGCAGGCGGATGTATGGATTTATATGCAGATCTAGTAAAAAATAACATGATTGATGCTATTGTTGCTACTGGTGCTTCTATAATCGATATGGATTTTTTTGAAGCTTTAGGCTTCAAACACTATCAAGGCTCTCAGTTTCAAGACGATACTGTTCTTAGAAAAAACTATATTGATAGAATTTATGATACTTACATTGATGAAGAAGAGCTTCAGGCATGTGATAAAACCATATGTGAAATAGCTGATACATTAGAACCACGATCTTATACATCTCGCGAATTTATTAAGGAACTTGGTAAGTACCTGAAAACTCATGGAAAAAAGAAAGGTTCATTGATTGAAACTGCTTATGACAACGATGTTCCAATTTTTTGTCCAGCTTTTACGGACAGTTCGGCAGGTTTTGGCTTAGTAATGCATCAAGAGCAAAATCCAAAAAAACATATGACTATAGATTCTATTCGTGAATTTAGAGAGTTAACTGAAATTAAACTGCAATCTAAACAATCCGGTTTATTAATGATTGGAGGCGGTGTTCCAAAGAACTTTGTTCAAGACACTGTCGTGTGTGCAGAGTTATTGGGGAAAAAAGTAAATATGCATAAATATGCTGTTCAAATTACTGTTGCTGATACTCGTGATGGAGCCTGTAGTAGTTCCACATTAAAAGAAGCAAGTTCATGGGGTAAAGTTGATGTAACAAAAGAACAAATGGTTTTTGCTGAAGCAACAAGCGTATTACCTTTAATTGCAAGTGATGCATATCATCGTGAATATTGGAAAAAAAGAGAAAGAAAAAATTTTTCAAAAATATTTAAATAAAATTTTTAAAAATGAAATATCTTTCAAATAAAAACGGCTTCCTAGGTATTGATAATAAAATCAATTTTAAAGAGAAGGTTGTTGTAGTTCCTTTCGGACTTGAAAAAACAGTTAGCTATGGAGGGGGCACCAGAAATGGACCTAAAGAAATCATCAAGGCTTCTCATCAAGTAGAATTATATGATGAAGAGTTGCATTGTGAACCATATAAAAAGATTGGAATTAAAACGTTAAAGCCATTCAAGATTGATAAGGACATTAAAAAAGCTCTAAGAAAAATGTCAGGTATAAACGAGGAAATTTTGAACAAAAAGCTTTTCCCTATTACTTTTGGTGGAGAACACTCAATTACTCCTGGATGTATTGTCCCATTTGTAAAAAGACACAAAAAAATTTGCTTATTACATTTTGATGCGCATGCAGATTTAAGAGAAAGTTATAATGGTGAAAAATTTTCACATGCATCAGCTATCAAAAGATGTCTAGATTATAAAAATGTTTCTATTATATCTTTTGGTGTTAGAAATATTTCTGAAAGTGAAATACCTTTTTTAAAAAAAAATAAAGCAAGAATTAATATTTTTTGGGCTAAAGATAAATCAAAGTGGGACTTAAAAAAATTTAAAAAAATGATAAAAAATAAAACTGTTTACTTAACATTTGATGTCGATGGGTTAGATTCAAGCATTATGCCAGCAACTGGGACTCCTGAGCCAGGAGGACTACTATGGGATGAAACTTTAAATATTATTAAAATTGCTGCAAAAAATTCAAACATTGTTGGTGCTGATATTAATGAATTATCCCCAATTAAAGGTTTTAACTCTTATAATTTCTTGGTAGCAAAATTAGCCTATAAAATTCTTTCTTATACTTTTGAATTTAAGCGATAGTAAGAATTTTGGATCCCAGTCTTTATGATTTAATATTGAGTTTTGGTGCTATACCGCTATACGACTAAACAAGTGCCAGCTTTAAGTTAATTTTTGATATCTGATATGGCCCAAGTTATTTTAACCGTAGCACCTTTTAAATCTTCTTTATTAAAAAAAGTTAATTGAGCGTTTTTTTTTTCTAGAAGTGTTTTACCTAAAAAAATACCTAACCCAAGACCAGCTTTACTAGTTATTTGTTTTGATCTTGATTTTAAATATGGTTCACCAATAAGCTTAATAATATCTTCTGCAAAACCTGGTCCATCATCATTCACAATCAATACTAGGTTTTGTTCATCACTTATCAATTTTATACGTACTTCTCTGTCAGCAAACTTAATCGCATTTCCGATAAAATTTCTTAGTCCGAAAACAATTTCTGGTGATCTTTTAATATTTATCTTATTTTTATCTCTATTTTCTAATAAAATAATTTTTTTATCTGATGTTTCTTCAAAAGAAATGATAATTTCTTCTAAGAGACTCTCTACTTTTATTAGATTGATGAATTGATCGTCACTAATTTCTTTTTTTGAAATTTTTTTCAAAATATCGCTACACCTTTTAGACTGACTAATTAACAGGTCTAAATCTTTTGAATGTTTTGATTTGTCTCCAATTTCCTTTTTTAATTCTTTAGCAACTACTGAAATGGTAGCAAGTGGTGTGCCTAAAGAATGTGCAGCAGCTGCAGCCTGACCATCAAGCGAATCAAGTTCGTACTCTTTTGCCATTACTTGTTGAAGTTTATCAAGCGCTTCAGATCTTTTTTTTGTTTCACCTGAAAACCTTATTCCAAAATAACTTAAAAAAACTAATCCAATGATTATAGAAACTAAAGCTCCAGCTAAATAATATTCGGGGAAATTAAAATTATATATATCTAAACCAGGAAGTATCTTGTGAAATTCTTTTAAAATAAATAATAGACCTATGGTTAAGGTTCCTAGAATTATTGTTGTACCCATGCTTAAAAATGTTGAAGAAACTATGGTTGGAATAATTATAAGTAGCGCGAATGGATTAAAAATCCCTCCTGTTAAATATAGTAAGGCACTTAATTGCAATAAATCATAAACAAGAAAAAGAGAGGATGAGAGATCTTTTAACTGATTTGTTCTAATGCTAAATTGAAGAACTATATTTGTTATCAGGCCTACAAAGATAATAATATGTGTCTCAACAATAGGAAGGTCTAATTTTAAATAAAAAAAAACAAAGTTGATTGCAATTATCTGACCAATAATCGCGATCCATCTTAAGTTTACTAATGTTTTTTTGTCTAAGTGAAGGTTCTCTTCTAATCTGAATAGAGTAGAAAAATTCATTTTAACAACTAAATGTCTAGGTTAGCTACTTCTAAAGCATTACTGGTAATAAATTCTTTTCTTGGAGCAACATCGTCTCCCATCAAAATATCAATAATTTTTTGATCATCTTTTGATTTTTCTTTAGAGCCTTTTGAGTACTGTACTTTTAACAAAGTTCTATTTTCTGGATTTAAAGTTGTCTGCCAAAGTTCTTCTGGGTTCATTTCTCCCAATCCCTTAAATCGTTGTATGCTTAGTTTTTGTCTCTGTTCTTCCATAAATTTATTAAAATCTGCTGAACCTTTTTTTATTTTTTTATCGACTTTTTCAGATATTTTTAAAATATAATCTTCTAGTCCTTTTTCATCTTTTATATAAACACTTTTTGTTCCTTTAGTTACTTTGAACAGTGGTGGTTGAGCTAAATATAAATGACCATTTTCAATTAAATGATTGAATGGGAAATTGTTAAAAAAAGTAAGCAAGAGTGTTCTAATATGAGAGCCGTCTACATCAGCATCTGTCATAATTATAATTTTATCATATCTTAAGTTTTCTATATTAAAATCTTTAGAACCTGTTCCTAATGCATTAATTAAAGTTACAACTTCATTAGAAGACATCATTTTTGCCAAAGCTTTTGTCGCATAATCATTGACCACTCCAGTAGGTCTAATTTTATTTTTTACATATGTGTTTAATATTTTTCCTCTTAAGGGTAAAACAGCTTGATATTCTCTTGATCTACCTTGTTTGGCTGATCCGCCGGCAGAATCTCCTTCGACTATATAAAGCTCTGTACCTTCTCTTTTTGAGATTTGACAGTCTGCAAGTTTGCCAGGCAAACCAGACAATTCAAATGTGCCTTTTCTTCTTACACTATCACGAGCTTTTCTAGCTACATCTCTTGCTATAGCAGCTTGTAAAATTTTTTCTAAGATATTTTTAGTAACAGATGGATTTTGATCAAACCAAGTAGCAACTCTTTCGTTAACTACACTTTCAACAATCAACCTTACCTCTGAAGAAACAAGTTTATCTTTTGTTTGTGATGAAAATTTTGGGTCAGGCATTTTAATAGACAGCACTGCTACAAGCCCTTCTTTAATATCGTCTCCAGAAATAGTAACTTTATTTTTTTTACCTAGGTTTTTATCATTGGCATATTTATTAATCACTCTTGTTAAAGCACTTCTAAAACCAAGAAGATGAGTGCCGCCGTCTTTTTGATGAATATTATTAGTAAACGCTAAAACATCTTCTGAATATCCTGCATTCCATTCAAAAGAACATTCAACAAATACTTTGTTTTTTTCAGCGGTAATAAATATTGGTTTTTTAAATATCGCAGTTTCATTTTTATTAATTAGTTGGGGTTTTTTTTGATTGATGTATGTAACAAACTCTACAATACCGCCTTCATATTTATTGATGTACTCTTTAGATTTTGCAGTAGTATTATCTGTTAAGATTATGCTTATACCTTTGTTTAAAAAAGCAAGTTCTCGCATTCTTTTTTGTAAAATTGTAGAACTAAATTTTGTTGAAGAGAAAATTTCTTTTGATGGTAGAAAAGTTATTTTTGTACCTTTTTTTTTTGTTTTCCCAATTTCTTTTAAAGGTTTTACTGAATTTCCATTTTTAAAAGCTATCAAATATTCCTTACTGTCTCTAAAAATATTTAGTTCTAATCTTTCAGAAAGAGCATTCACAACTGAAACACCGACACCATGTAACCCACCTGAAACTTTATAAGAATCGTGATCAAATTTTCCTCCTGCATGGAGTTGTGTCATGATTACTTCCGCTGCTGACATTTTTTCTCCCTTGTGCATGTCTACGGGAATTCCTCTTCCATCATCTTCAACTGTAATGGAGTTATCTTTATTAATACTTACTGAAACGTTTTGGCAATGTCCTGCTAACGCTTCATCAATCGCGTTGTCTACAACTTCAAAAACCATGTGGTGAAGACCAGAACCATCATCTGTATCGCCAATATACATGCCTGGCCTTTTTCTAACAGCGTCTAGACCTTTTAAAACCTTAATCGAGTCAGCACTATATGATTGCACAGGTGTTTTTTCTAAATTTTTTGACATTTATTATTGATTTCTAAAGTGATCTTGTATCATTTTTTTGACTTGATATGAAATGAACCTTATACTTATCCTTAAATTCTTCACTAATAGCAATAATTTTAGGCTAAATATAATAAAGCTTATATTAGACTAATTAATTAGATTTTCATAGGCATTACCACGTAATAACTATTTTTATCCGATATGTCTTCAATTAATACTGGAGACATAGGATCTTTCAAATTAATTTTTAAATTTTTATCTTCAATCTCAGAAGCAATATCAATTAAATATTTTGAATTAAAGCTAACAATCATTTCTTCTCCGGTAAAATTTGATTTAATAACTTCATTACCTTCTCCAGAGTTAGTGCTGTTCACAGAAAACTTAATGTTATCTTTGCCTATGCTTAATTTTACGCCTTCTTTTCGATCTAGAGAAACTGTTATAACTCTTTCAATTGCCAGAACAAAATCTGAAGAAGCAACTGTTAGGATCTTATCATTACTGGCTGGTACTACTTTTTTATAATCAGGAAATTTTCCATCTATCACTTTGGAGATTAATTTTACTTTTCCTATTTTAAATTGAATTTTACTTTCACTGGTTTGAATTAAAACTTTTTCATTTGTTTCTACTAATAGATTGCAAAGCTGAAAAACGGTTTTTTTAGGTAAAATTATTGAATGAAAATTTTTATCTTTATCTATTTCTATGCTGCTAGATGATAACCTATGACTGTCAGTAGCGACACCGGTTAGATATGTTCTATTTTGAGATTCGGTTAGATGCAAGTAGACTCCATTTAAATAATGTCTCGTATCATCGTTAGAAATTGATATTTTTGTTTTATTTAGAAGTGAAAGAAATTTAGATTTATTAAATGAAATTTCTTCTGCCTCAAAATCATTAGCAAAATTTGGAAAGTTGTCTGTCGGTAAGCACAAAAGATTAAAATCAGAACTATCGGTCACTAGATTTAATTTATTTTCACTCTTTAAATCAAATTTGATATCGGAATTTCCTGAAATTTTTCTTAATATGTCGTATAAAATTGTTGCAGATGTAGTGGTAGCTCCTTCTGTAATAATTTTTATTTCATTGATCTCGTCATAAAATACTAAGTCTAAATCAGTTGCAACTATTGATAATTTTCCTTTTTTAACATCTAGCAAAACATTAGAAAGAATAGGAAGTGTATTTTTTTTTTCAATAATTCCCTGTACTAGTGTTAATGATTTTAATAATACGTCTCTTTTAATTACAAATTGCATGCATTCTACTCTTCTAGCAATAAACTTCTGAGCTGATCTATGTTTTTTTTCATCTCATCATCTTTTTCTGAAAGTCTTGTTATAGTTTTTACTGCATGGATTACAGTTGTATGATCTCTGTTGGCAAAACGTCTGCCAATTTCTGGCAAAGATCTAGTGGTCATTTTTTTTGCTAGATACATTGCAATCTGTCTTGGTCGAGCAAGTGGTCTAGATCTTCTTTGGGACAACATCTCAGCTAAAGGTATATTGAAAAAATTTGCTACGGTGTTTTGTATTTTGTCTACTGTAATTATTTTAGCCTGATTAAAAACATCTTTAAGGATGTTTTTGCAATCACTAATAGTTAGTATTTTCTTGTGAATTCTACTGAACGTAATTACTCTGTTTAAAACCCCTATCAACTCTCTTATGTTAGTTTTGCTTTCCATTGCTATGAAATTTATAACTTCTTCACTTATATTTGTGCTTTCTTTGAATTGGTTTTGAATGTCTTCTAAACGCTTTCTAATAATTTTTACTTTTAAATCTAAATCTGGAGAGTCAATGTCAACTACAAGTCCACCCGCTAAACGAGACTTAATTCTTTCTTGAACTCTGTCTAGCTTCATAGGAGCTCTATCAGCTGAAATAATTATTTGAGAACTTTTATCAATCAGACTGTTAAACGTGTGAAAAAACTCTTCCTGCAAGCCTTCCTTGCCTCTAATAAACTGGATGTCATCAATAATAAATACTGAGGACTTTCTAAAAAAGTCTTTAAAGTTGACCATGTCATTTTTTTTAATTGATTTAATAAAATGATACATAAATCTCTCTGCAGAAATAAACATAACATTAGTTTTTTTCTCCAATTCCAAACCTATGGCATTTAGAAGATGTGTTTTACCTAATCCAACTCCTCCGTATATATAAAGTGGATTATATCTTGATATTTGTTCACATACTTTTTTTGAAGAAGATAAAGAAATTTCATTACTTGAGCCGGAAACAAAATTATCAAAATTTAAATTAGGGTTCAGCCTGTTGTAATTTAGTATCGAGTCTTTAATCTCAGTAACTTTACTGGAGTCATCAATTCTAATAACGTCGGAAGAATTAATAATATGTTCTTCTGAAATTTTAAATTCAACTCTATTTATGCTATTTTTAAATGTTTTTAATAGAGACAATATTTTATCCAAGTATCTAGATACAATCCAATCTCTAAAAAATCTAGTGGGTACGCCTAAAACTAGATAATCGTTATATTCTTTCAACAAAGAAATATTTTTTAACCAACTAGAATAAACTTCAGTACCAAAATCTTTTTCCAATGAACTTTGAATGTTTTCCCATATTAATATATTTTCTTCCTCTGACGAGAATACTTCTTGAGCTTTTATAGATTTTTTTTCCATGAAAAATACTTTCTTAATAACCTTTTTCTATTTTTTCTATCTATAAATTTCAAGAAGTTTATTTTAAAATTTGAAAATAATTTGATTCAGGTTGTATTTTTTGTTTTTACAAAATTATTTTTTTAATTTTTATAAAAATTATATTCTAAAATCAAAAATCTATATTTAGATTTTTTTTTTTTTAAAATCTAAATATGGTAAAGTAGTTAAAGCTTGGCTTTATATTTCTTGGTATTCAACTTTAGGGTGTTAAATTTAAAAAAAATTATTTCTTAATTTTTTTAGAGATTTTAGAAATTTTTCTTGACGCCGTTTTCTTGTTTATTGTACCAGTTTTGGCTGTCTTCATTAAGATTGATTGAAAATCCGGGAAAAAATTTTTTATTTTTTCTTTTTCTCCTACTTTGATCAGATCTTCCATTTTTTTAATCGCAGCTCTATATTTGCTTTTTCTAAGGCGGTTTACAGCAGTTTGCTTTACTACTCTTCTGACTCGTCTAATAGCTGAACTTGTATTTGGCATAATTTTGATGATGTATATCTCTTTAAAATATCTGGGTCAATGTCAATTATTTTTGACATTTAGAACAAAAAAAAGACGACCGATTAGAAATGTAGATCTTTTGAATAATCCCTGAACAATTTTTACTTCTACATTTACTTTTTTCTCTATTGTACACGTTAAATTTTTGTTGAAAATTTCCAATCACACCTTCTGTATTTGTAAAATCTTTTATAGATGAACCTCCTTGAGCAATTGACGTTCTTAAAATTTTTTTTGTAAATTTTATTATGTTTTTTTGTTCTTTTTTGTTTGTATTCTTAGTAATTCTACGAGGATTTATTTTGCATAAAAATAATATTTCATTGCAATATATATTACCTATCCCAGCCACAAATTTTTGATTCATTAATAAATCTTTTATAGAAACTTTTTTATGTAGAAAATATTTGATAATATAATTTATGTTAAATTGTTTAGTTAAAGGTTCCGGACCTAAAAATTTAAGGTGCTTACATTCAAAAATATTCTTGTTTTTAAACAGTTTTAAGAAACCAAATTTTCTTACATCATTGTAAATTAGTTTAAAACCTTTATCTAAATAAAGAGTAAGATGGTCATGTTTTGATTCATTTTTTTTAATTGAATAGTAAAAACTCGTTTTATATTTTTTATTTTTGTTATCAGTAATAAAAAATTTTCCTGTCATGCCAAGGTGGGCTAAAATAGTAAGATTTTGATTTAAATTTATAAGTAAATACTTAGATCTTCTTTGAACAGAAATTATTTTTTTTCCTTTAATTTTATAAAATTCTTTATTATCTATTTTGTAGCGAAGTTTACTATTATTAACAAAAACTCTTTTTATTGTTAAGTTTTTAAGTTTATCTTCTAGTGACTTTTTAACGACTTCAACTTCTGGTAATTCTGGCATATAGTTTATTTATGAATGTCTATAAGCAAGAAAAAACTAAGCTAGTCAACTCTGTATTTGATCAGGTTTATAAAAAATATGATTTAATGAATGACATAATGTCTTTTGGTATTCATAGACTTTGGAAAAAAAATCTTGTTAGTTGGATGAATCCACAATTAGGGAATAAAATTATAGATGTAGCTTCGGGTACTGGTGATCTAGCAAGAATTATTTCAGAGAAAAACAATAATCAAAATAATGTGTGTTGCGTTGAACCTAATCCAGGGATGATTCTAATGGGTAAAAAAAAATTAATATCATTTGAAAATATAAAATGGCATTTGCGTTCTGCTGAAAAATTACCATTTAGAAACAACACATTTGATTTTTATACAATAAGTTACGGTATAAGAAACGTGACAGATATTAATCAATGTTTAAAAGAAGCATTTAGAGTTTTAAAGCCTGGCGGGCGCTTTTTCTGTCTTGAGTTCTCAAAAGTAGAAAATAAAATTTTAGATGTATTATATCAAAACTACTCAAAATTAATTCCACTATTTGGTAAAATGATTATAGGTAGTCCTGATCCTTATGAGTATCTAGTCACAAGTATTGATAAATTTTACAATCAATATGAACTCGTAGAATTAATGGAAAAAAATAAATTTTCAAACGTACAATTTAGGAATTTATCTAATGGTATTTCTGCTATACACTCAGGTTGGAAAATCTAAATATGTTCAAAAGTATTTTTCAATTATTCAGAATGGCAAGAAAACTTGCTTCTTCAGGAGCTGTTGAAGCAGTTAATGATGTCTATAGCATACCCTTTACCATAAAGTTATTTTTTGATTTTTTCTCGATTGGATCAACAAAAAAAATTTTAAATAAATCTAAAAAACCAGGAGAGAAATTATGTGATGCATTGGAGGGCATGGGTACTACTTTTATAAAACTAGGTCAATTTCTAGCAACAAGACCTGATATAATAGGAGAAAGCATAGCTGAAGATCTGGTTAAACTACAGGACAAACTACCTCCTTTTGAGCTTCACGAATCTAAGAAAATTCTAAAAAAGGAAATAGGTGAAAATTTATATCAAAATATAATCGTGTTAAGTGAACCTATAGCAGCAGCCTCTATTGCTCAAGTGCATATAGCAAAAATAAAAATTGATGGTGATCAAAAAGAGGTTGCTATAAAAATCTTAAGACCCGATATCGAAAAGAAATTTAACGAAGAGCTCGATGCATTAATACTACTTGCCTATATTATAGAAAATTTATTTACAAAAACTAAAAGGCTTAAATTAGTAGAAGTTGTCTACTTATTAAGAGAGATAACAAATATTGAAATGGATTTAAGATTTGAAGCTGCAGCTGCAAATGAACTATACGAAAATACCAAAAATGATACAGGATTTAACGTTCCAAAAATTTATTGGAACTATACTTCAAGAAAAGTTCTTACTTTAGATAAAGTTGATGGAATTTCAATTAGAGAAAAAATTCTATTAGAAAAAGCTGGCGTTGATTTAAAAATACTTTCAGAAAATTTAATTCAACATTTTCTTAAACAAGCAGTTAGAGATGGTTTTTTTCATGGTGACATGCACCAAGGAAATTTATTTGTGGATCTAAAAGGTAATATTATTCCTGTTGATTTTGGAATTATGGGTAGATTAGATAAAAACAACAGAAAATATCTAGCAGAAATTTTGTACGGATTCATTCAAAGAGATTATATAAAAGTCGCAGAAGTCCACTTTGAGGCAGGTCTAGTTCCTCAAAGCACTTCTAAAGAAGAATTTGCACAAGCACTAAGGTCAGTTGGAGAGCCTATTTTTGGGCAATCTATAAAGGACATTTCAGGTGGAAACTTATTAGCTCAACTTTTTGAGATAACAGAAAAATTTAATATGCCAACACAAACAGCGCTTTTATTACTTCAAAAAACTATGGTGACCGTAGAAGGTGTGGCAAGAAAACTTTATCCTGAAACTAATATCTGGGAAACTTCCAGGCCCGTATTAGAGGATTGGATTAAAAATGTTAAAAGTCCTAAAGCCACTATAGACACAGTTATAAATACGTCTTCTGAAATTTTAAAAAGAATACCTGACATTCCCAACTTTATGGACAAAGCAAATTACGCGTTACAGTTATTAGCTGAGGGTAAATTAAATCTAGGCATCAAGAACAACAGTGGTTTAGAAATTAAAAAAATAAACTTAAAAAACCTGAGAAACAATATCATCATTAGTTTTTTAGGTGTTGTAATTGCTCTTTTATTAGTATTTTAATTGTTGAAATGTCATTAGACAAAAAAAAAATTTTATTAGTAATTGGTGGAGGTATCTCTGCTTATAAGGCTTTAGACCTTATCAGGCTATTGATAAAAAACAGAATAGAAGTAAAAACAATACTTACTAAAAGTGGAAAAAATTTTGTTACCCCTTTGTCTATAACGTCATTGTCTAATAATAAAGTGTTCGAAGATATATTCGATATAAATAATGAAAATCAAATAGATCATATCTCTTTATCTCGTTGGGCCGATATAATTTTAATCTTACCTACAACAGCAAACATGATGACAAAGTTGAGTGCTGGAAAAGCAGAAGATTTAGCTACTACTGTTGTTTTAGCCTCTAATAAAGACGTTATTTTAGTTCCGGCAATGAATGTTAGAATGTGGCTACATAAAGCAACACAAAATAATCTTAAAACTTTACTCGACTATGGATATAAGTTTATTGGTCCAGCAAAAGGTGAGATGGCTTGCGGGGAGTATGGTGAGGGCAAGATGTCGAGTCCTCGTCAGATTTTTTCATACTTAAAAGAATATTTTGAAAATAAAGATTTAGTAAAACAAAAAAATATTAGTGCGTTAGTCACTACTGGACCAACTCGAGAATATATTGATCCTGTTAGGTATATATCTAATGAGTCTAGTGGTAAACAGGGATATGAGATAGCCTTAGCACTATCTAAACTAGGCGTAAATACAACCTTAATAGCTGGGCCAACATCATTAATTTATTCTAAAGATATTAAAGTAAGAAAAATAAATAGTGGTGAAGAAATGTTGAGTGCTGTGAAAAAACTCTTACCTGTAGATATAGCTATTTGTGCTGCAGCAGTGTCTGATTTTAAACCCAAAAACATAAGTAAACAGAAGATAAAAAAAGAAGAAAAAAATTTTAGTAATTTAGATTTAGAAAAAAATAAGGATATTTTAGAATATCTTGGAAAAAATAATAAATTGCGACCTAAAATTCTTGTTGGTTTTTCTGCTGAAACAGAAAATTTAATTGAAAACTCTATAAAAAAATTAAACTACAAGTATTGTGATATAATTATTGCTAATGATGTTTCAAGAAAAGAAACAGGCTTTAATGTTGATTTTAATAAAGTGTCAATTATAGAAAAAAATGGAGCTATCGAAAATCTACCTAAAAATAAAAAAAGTTATATAGCATCCAAAATTGCAAAGAAAATAATAGATAAATTTTTAACTAATGATAAAAATACAAATTAAAAAATTATCAAGCTCTGTGTCAATTCCAAAATATGAAACTTTAGGTTCTTCAGGTATGGATATAGCGGCACATATAGAAAATAACATAATAATTGATCCTGGAGAAAAAGCTTTAGTTACTACTGGATTTTCAATAGCTATACCAAGAGGCTATGAGGTCCAGATAAGACCTAGATCTGGTTTGGCTGCTAAAAAAAATATTACTGTTTTAAATACACCTGGAACTATTGATGCTGATTATAGAGGTGAAATAAAAGTTATCTTGATTAACCTTGGTAAAGAAAAATTTATTATTGAAAACGGGGAAAGAGTAGCTCAGATGGTTGTTTGTCCGGTTGTTCAAGCCAGTTTAGAGGAGGTTAAAGAATTATCCGATACGCAACGTGGTTCAGGTGGTTTCGGTTCTACTGGTACTAAATAGTACTAATTATGAAAATAAGTAATAACGATCTTTCACGATACTCAAAACAGATAATATTAAAACAAGTTGGTATTTTGGGGCAAAAAAAACTTTCTTCTACAAAGGTGTTAGTTGTAGGTGTTGGCGGCTTAGGCTGTCCGTTAAGCCTATATTTAAGTAATCTAGGAATAAATAATATTGGAATCGCGGATTATGATAAAGTAGATTATTCTAATCTCAATAGACAAATTTTGTTTAACAAAAGTGACATAGGAAAATTTAAAGTCGATCAAGCAAAAAAATTTTTAAAAAAAGTAAATAAAAAAATTAAAATTGAAGTTTATAGAGAAAAAATTATTAAAAAAAATATTCAAAGAATCTTAAGTAAATATGATATTATATGTGACTGTTCAGATAATTTTAGTTCAAGATATTTGCTTAATGAATTTTGTTTTAAAAATAAGAAAATATTAATTTCTGCAGCAATAAGTAAATTCGATGCCCATATATTTAACTTTAATTTTTCTAAGAATATTCCCTGTTACTGCTGTTTTATGCCTAGGATGCCTGAACAAGAAAACAAATGTGATACAGGGGGAATTATGCCAACTGTTGCTGGTATTGCAGGAACCATACAAGCTAACGAAGTAGTGAAATCTATCTTAGATAAAAAAAATGAACTAGTAGGAAAAATGATAGTTTTTAATACACTAAACTTAAATTTTAGGAAAATTAAACTTTCTAAAAACAGTAACTGTATTGTGTGTCGTAAAAAAGGATGATCAAAAAAATAATTTTTTTTTTTATATTAATATTTACTTCAATTAACTTTTTGCATGCAGAAGAATATTTTTCCACTTTACGTTATAACAATGTAAATTTAAGACAAGGTCCTTCAAAAGATTATCCCGTTAAAATTTTTTATAAAAAAAAACATCTTCCTGTTTTAATTCAAGATACTTCTGATAATTTTAGAAAGATTAAAGACCATGAAGATAACACTGGATGGATTCATATCTCACAATTATCAAAAAAAAAAGCTGCATTAACAAATGTAAATCAAGTTATAATGTTTGAAAATCCAACTATTTTTTCAAATCCTATAGCGGTCTTAGAAAAAGGAAGACTTTGCTTAATTTCAAAATGTAATGATAAATGGTGCAAAATTAAAACTGGGAAATACTCAGGTTGGGTAAAAAAACAAAGCTTGTGGGGAAACCTTTAATTAAATCTATCCTCTAGCATGCAGGCAACTAGGTGAATACGATCCTGCTCTCCACCGTTAAAGAAATTATGGTACTTTGTGTTATTAGTTATTGTTACAGATCCATCTGCAGGTAAATGTTTTGCAATATTTTCTATTACCATCATACACCCAGGATTTGTAATTATTGGGATGTGCAATCTCGGCTCTGGGTCTCTGTGCCAACTCAAACTAGATCTTGGTTGTTTTACTAAAAGTCTAATTCTACCAATTTTAAATTTTTTTTTTAAGGTTTCGTAAACTTCAGCAAAATAAGTGTTTTCAAATTCTGAGACTAGCTGCGTATATTTTGATTCATCAATACCAACATCTCTTGTTACTTCTTTTCCAGTTTCGTCAGGCTTAGTCCAATAAACTCCTCTGATGTTGTTTCCTTTGATTGAGTTTTCGTCATTTGGTATTTGATTTAAAGATATAGCACCAAAATTTGAAACACCTGGTGAGTCAAATTTCTTCTTCTTCAGTACGATTTCAAGATCTTTCCTTAATCTTGATATATCAAAACTAAGTTCGGATACTTTGTGAAAGTCTTTAAAATTAATGTTACCCATTTTTTTATAATCATTTACACTAATTATTAGCGAAATAACTGTGATTTTTTGTCTCTCGTTTGCTTTATTATTATATAATTAATATGTATATCAAGTTAAATATTATCAAAATATGCAAAAAAATAGTTATA
>Ga0307986_10001249_pt1 | contig 18548 bp, 23 predicted proteins | sample EllFjometageno82_FD_203170 | JGI IMG/M metagenome (GOLD analysis project Ga0307986, IMG submission 203170) | Marine microbial communities from Ellis Fjord, Antarctic Ocean - #82 | ecosystem: Environmental > Aquatic > Marine > Unclassified | place: Southern Ocean | collected 2014-10-09
AAGGTAAATTTCTTTCACCAAAATTTGACACTAAAGGTTTGATACCTGTTGTTACTACTGACTCCAAATCAGGAGATGTTTTAATGCACGGATACATGAACAAAGAAGCTTTTAAAAAAACTATAGAAACAAAAGAAGCACACTATTGGAGCAGATCACGCAAAGCTTTATGGCACAAAGGAAAAACCAGTGGCTTTGTTCAAAAAGTTATAGATTTAAGAATAGACGATGATCAAGACGCAATTTGGATGAAGGTCAACATTGGTAAAGGAGCAAGTTGTCATGTTGGTTACGTTTCTTGTTTTTATAGATCTGTACCTCTTGGTAAAATTAAGAATTTAAAGAAAATTAAAATAAAATTTAAAGAAAAAAAGAAAAAATTTAATCCTGATAAAGTTTATAAAGGACAACCAAATCCTACAAAACTATGAGTCAATTAAAAGTCTTAGCTCCCTTTGGACCTAGAATAGCTAGGTTAAAATTTCCTCTATCGGTAATTAAGAAAATTAATTTAGAAGTAGACAGAATCACAAAGCAAAAAAAATTAATTAAAAAATATGATTACTCAAAAAATTTAGTTGGGCAAGTAAAACAAGAAATACAGCTACCTTCAACTTTTATTAAAAAAAATATTTATAAATACATAAGTAGCTCAATTAAAGAATATGTTAAAGTCAGTACTGGAAAATTAACTAAGAAAGTTAAAATTATAAATTTTTGGGTAGTTAGGCAGTATGCACATGAGTATAATCCAGTGCATTACCACGATGGGCACGTGTCTGGTGTTGGCTATTTAAAGTTACCCCAACTACTCAACAAAGATAAAAAAAAATTGAAGACTAATGGATCAATTGATTTTATCAATGGAAGTAAAATGTTTTTGAGTAATAGTGTTTTTAATCACAATCCTAAAGTAGGTGATACGATTCTATTCCCAAATTACTTAATGCATACAGCTTATCCTTTTTCAGTCGAAGGTGAGCGAAGATCATTTTCTTTTAATGTGGAAATAGATCGTAATATTGCTAATGTGTTTAAAAAATGAGTAGTGAAATTCAAAAAAATGTTTTTGGAGAACCTTTAGAAGATTGTTCTCAAGATCCAGTTACCGGCTGGTATAGAGATGGTTGCTGCAATACTGATGATGCCGATAAAGGCTTTCACACAGTTTGTGCTAAAGTGACTGATAAATTTTTAATTTGGTCAAAAAAAGCTGGTAATGATTTAATAACTCCGCATCCAGAATTTGGGTTCCCAGGTTTAAAAGATGGAGATGCCTGGTGCGTTTGTGCAACTTGGTACGCTAGAGCAGTAGAGGAAGATGCTGCTTGCTCAATATATTTAAAAAAAACAAATATTAAAACTTTAGAATTAATTCCGATTGAAAAATTAAAAAAACACGCCTTAGATTTAAGCTAATTAATCAAGAATATTTAACATTTTTTTTATTTTCCAGATTCTTCTTCTTAGTTTAAAATAAATTCTCCAACCCCAGTTATCTTGGTCTTGGGGTATTTTACTATAATTTATAAGATCAGAATTTCTATTAGTTCGACCATTTGTAAAGTCTTTTTTTTCGTCTATTATTCTAAATTGATATTTATTCTTAAAACTACCATCTTTAACGGTTATTGACACATAGTCATTCCAGATGTCTTTTGCTGTTTCATAATTAGTATAATGTTCTAGCACCTCACAGTTAAAGTTATTTTTTTTTCCCCATTTCTCAAGTGAATTTGCACTATCTGGGTAAAATCTCCAGCTATCACCTGGATGCCTGTGATAGTGAGCATTCGATGGGACATTCAAAAAAAATAAACCTTGAGGCTTTAAAACTCTCAAAATTTCTAGATAACTAAGCCAAAAAAAATCTGTGTGTTCAAAAGTTGATATTGAAACAATGACATCGATTGAATTATTTTCAAAGGGTAATTTGTAAGGATCATCTAAAACTAAATCTACATTAGGTCCTTTTTCAATATCTAAACCAGTGTATTTAAACTTATTATCAAAAATTTCTTTTACATTAGAATTGACGCTGAGAGACCCCAGCTCAACTATATGGATCTGTTCATCTGTTTGTATTGGATCTAAGTATAATTTTTTGAAATTTTGAACGCTCTTTAGAGCTGAAGGATGCATTTTATTTTTTTAATTCTTTATTAATAGCCTCAGCTAGTTCGTCATACTCTTCACACTTACAATTTTTTAATACAGCTAATCTTTCTTTGGCTAAATCCATTCTTTGAGTTTTAACATATAATTCACCCAAGTACTCATTTATACCATTATGGTCTGGTTTAATTTCTAGACCTTGAAGATAATATTTTTCTGCTTGTTCGTATTTTCCTGCTTTTCTAAGTGTAAAACCAAGATAATTTAATATATCAGGATTTCTACCGTCTACTTTATTTGCTTCTAATAATTTTTTATAAGCTTTGTCATATAGCTTTAGGGCTTTTTCATTTTTGCCTTTTGACTCTAGTTTCTTACCTCTTTTTACAAAATTTTGAGCGTCTTTATAAGGATTTGAATAGTTGTCAGAATCTGAGCTTGAGCTACTATCGCCCGCTGCAAATGAAACTTGTGTTAATGAGCAAAAGAAAAAAACGTATATAAATTTTTTAATCATATTATGCAATTGACGACCTTCCACCATCTACTCCTATTATTTGACCTGTCATCCAAGAACTTTCATCGCTAATTAAGAATTTGGCGATTGAAGAAAAGTCTGATCCCTCACCTAATCTTTTTAAAGGGTGAAGTTTGGCAATACCTTCCGCAATTTTTTCATTCTTTAGTAAAAACTCTCCCATTTTAGATTTACTTAAACTTGGTGCAATACAATTTATTCGAACATTTGGTGCAAATTCTGCCGCTAAGGCGACTGTTAATCCTTCGACTGCTGCTTTAGCGGAAGAAATAATACTATGATTGGTAAAACCCTTTTGAGCTGCAACAGTAGAAAATAAAACAATTGCACCTTGGTTTGCTTTTAGTTTTTCATGTGTAGCTCTAATTATTTCTGTAGCTGAAATTAAATTTAAGCTAAAACAATCTAGAAAATCTTTTTTCTTAGAAAGCTTTAATGGTTTTAAATCTATAGAACCAACACAATAAGCTAATCCATTTATTGGTGTTTCACCTAAATCATTAAGAATTTTTTCTGAAAAATTTTCTTCTAAAACATTGCAAGTGGTGAAAGTAGAATCAAGTTCAGTTGCTAAAGTTGACAAGCTCGACTCATCTCTACCTACTAAATGGACTTGATCTCCGTCGCTAACTAATTTTTTGGCTAAAGCGGAACCTATTGATCCAGTAGCTCCTAGAATAAGTTTTTTCATGTTTAAACATACCATAAAGTAAAGCATTTTTTGTGCATCTATTGTCACGTATAAATTTAAAGAGCATAAGATATGCTAACTTTATGAAACTTTTTTTGATTTTAGGTAACCAGCTATTTGACCCCAAATACTTAAAAAACTATAAAGACCATATTTTTTTTATGTGCGAGGACTACGGTTTATGCACTTATGAAAAGCATCATAAGTTAAAAATTTTATTATTCTTGTCTTCAATGAGATCCTACTCTGATGAATTAAAAGCTCAAAAATTTAATATTAATTATTACTCAATAAAAGACAATTTTAAAATTTCTTACGAGAAAAAATTAGAGATATTTGTTAAAAAAAAAAAATTTAACGAAGTAAGTTTATTTGAAATTGAAGATAAATTTTTTGAAAAGAAAATTTTTTCTTTTTTTAAAAAGAATAAAATTAAAATAAATACTATACAGAGCCCAATGTTTCTAACTAGTCGTGAAGATTTTAAGAATTATCTGAATAATAATAAGAAACCTTTTATGGCCAATTTTTATAAATCCAATAGAACAAAATTGGGTGTTCTGGTTGATGGTAATTTAAAACCTAAGGGTGGTAAATGGAGTTTTGATGACGAAAATAGAAAGAAATTACCGAAAGATATTTTATTACCTGACAAACCAAAAGTCAAAAATACTTTACACACTCAAACATTAGCACCAATTATAGAAAAAGAGTTTAAAAGTCATCCTGGTTCTACTAAAAACTTTTGGCTACCGACAACAAGAAATAATGCTGAGATTTGGTTGGATAATTTTATAAAGAATAAACTAGATTTATTTGGTGACTACGAAGATGCTGTAAGCAAAAAATCAAATATATTATTTCATAGCGCTTTAAGCCCTTTAATAAATATCGGGTTAATTACTCCAAATCAAATTCTAGAAAAATTAAAAAAAGTAGAAGATAAGGTTAAACTTAATTCACTTGAAGGATACACGAGACAAATTATTGGTTGGAGAGAATTCATGAGAGGCATCTATCAAAATTATGATGAAAGATTAACAAAAACTAATTTTTTTAATCACAAGAATAAAATGAATAAAAATTGGTATAATGGTGAAACTGGTTTAGAACCTCTCGATCATGCCATTAAGAATGCAATAAATCACGGATGGTCTCATCATATCGAAAGATTGATGATACTTTCTAATATTATGAACCTTTGTCAGGTTGAGCCTAGAGAGGTCTACAAATGGTTTATGGAAATGTTTGTAGATTCATCTGATTGGGTAATGAGTCCAAATGTTTATGGTATGGGACTATTTAGTGACGGAGGAATATTTGCTACAAAGCCTTACATTTGTGGATCAAGTTATTTTCTAAAAATGATGGACTTCAAAAGAGGTCCTTGGTGCGATATAATGGATGGACTTTATTGGAATTTTATAGAAAAAAATAAAAAATTTTTTCAAGCAAATTTTCGGCTATCTATGATGGTTAAAATACTAGAAAAAATTGATAAAGAAAGAAAAGAAAGAATATTTACAGCAGCTAAAAAATTTATAAAAGAAAACACATATGCCAATTAAAGTATTTTTTAATGATTCATGTAAAGTTTGCAGGCTGGAAATAAATCATTATAAAAAGATTTCAAATAGTGATTTAGAATGGGTGGACATCACAAACAACAAAGATGCTCAATTAATAACTTCAAAAACTCCATCTGAACTTTTAAGAAGATTACACGTAATTGAAGATGGTAAAGTAATTTCAGGAGCAAGCGCTTTTCTAGTTATTTGGTCTAAAATACCTAGATACAATATCCTGTACAAGATTCTTAAATTAAAACCGTTATTTTTTATTTTTAATTACATTTATGAATTTATTGCTTATTTTTTATTTCTAAAAAATAAAGATCAGCTTAAAAATATGTAATGAAAAAGTTTAACCTTCCTACAAAAATTTGTCTAATTTGTAAGAGATCTTTTAATTGGAGAAAGAAGTGGAGACTTAATTGGGGTAGAGTTAAATATTGTTCTAAAAAATGCTCTGGATTAAAATAATTCGTTGTCTATAAATTATTTGATTAATCATATTAAATAATATTATATAAGCATTAATAAATTTAAATATTAATTATATTCAAATAAAATGAGATTTGATAACCCCATACATAGTCATAAATTCAAAAAAATGTATGATATTGCTGAGTTTAAAGAAATTAAAAATGAATATAGACAAACCAGAGATGTAGACAGCTCATACCTAAAAAAATGTTTTAAGAATAATAATTTCGAAGCTTTTGATAAAGAATTAAAAAATATAATTGAATTGTCTTACAAAGAAAAAAAAATTGACGTCAAAGAAGATAAGTATTATTTTAAATGGAAGGAAAAATTAGATCGTTATTTTCATTTTTATCAGAATTTTAAAATTAATTCCAAAATAATTACAGGTAGTCAGACCTTTAACGATCTTTTTAAAAAAGGTTTTAGTTTTCAAAAAATATCAAAAGTGAATATAGATTCTATAAATAAAAAGCTATCAGCTAAAATCAAAAAACTTTATAAGACCCCTAAAAAAATTAAAGGCGGAAATCAAGAATATGATAGACGTGTAGTATTAAATGATAAATGGAATATTGTCATAAATGAGATGTTCATTAACGAAGGTATACTCGATGGGATTAGAGCTTATTACAATAAACCTAACATGAAGGTAGAAAAGGTAACTTTGATGATCATAACAGATGAAGATGTTAGTCCATTTCTTTTTTTACAAGATTGTAAAAAAATACCTAGACATACAAATATGCATATTGATCCTTTAGAGGGTTATATGCAATCAATGATATATTTATCCGATGTAAAAGAAAGAGATGGTGGAACACAAATGCTTCCAGAGTCAAATCGATATGTATATGATGAATTGCAAAATGTATTTGCACGAAGCGTTAATACTGGAAATTTTTGTCACAATCCAATAGCAAGGTCAGTATTATTTAGGTTACCAAAATTTTTAAGAGTAACTTTTGGTTGGGGTCGCTTAGTTGATAGTGGTTCCGAAATGGAAAAGTATTTGGACAAAAAAATGGTTAAATTTATAAGTAAAAAACATGGGAATTGTTCAGTTTTTGATTCAGGTGCAATTTTACATAACGCAAAAGTGGAAAAAGGATCTAGAATTTCACTTCAAGTAATATTCTATTAAATTTAATAAATATATTTTCAGTTATTATTTGAATTGCTAGTAATAATTATTTTAACTAAAGAAGCCAAATTTTACATTATAAATATTTTTTTTTTTTACTTTTAAGCTTATTAATTGATTTTTAATATCAGACACATGTTGATTTCGTTGATTTGCTATTATTATTTTTCTATCTTTGTAAATTTTATTTAATTTTAAGCGTTTATAAATTAAGTTTTTATGGAGAGTTGTCTTAGAGTTATCTAAAAAACCTTCTATATAAAAGTTATTTTTTTTGAAAATATTAGCAAGCGCAAGACCATTTCTATCAATACAGAAAATAATAAACTTTTCAAGTTTATAGTTTTGAAAGATATTAATAATTTTTTTTTCACTTTTTAATATATAATTTTTTAACCAATTTTTATTTATTACTTCTTTATAATTTTTAGAAAAAAATATTTTTTTTTTAGTCATAACTTTATGAAAAATTAAAGATATCTTTTTTAAATTATTTTCATCTATGCTGTGTAATAAAGCGGTAAAATGGGAAAATATTATATTTATTCTTGAGAACAAAAAAATTTTTCTTTCTTTCATAAGATGAATATCATGAGCATATATATTAAGATTATTCATGCTTGTTGTAATGCTTTTTATGTCTTTAAAGTTAGTTGATCCACTCAAACTATTTTGACGTAATGTGTGATTATAAAAATGTGTTTTAGAAAAATGAAAAATTTTAGTTTTGATGAATAATTTTGCTACAAATTCTTCATCTTCAAAAATTCTTGCAGATGAAAATTTCAAATTATTTTTAGTTAAAAAAGATCTAGAAATTATAAATCTCCAACAATATCCATAAAATTTTTTTAAATTATTTATAAATTTTATTTTTTCATTAAGAGATTTTTTATTTATATTTTTTTTGTAAATAAAACCATCTTTATTAATATTATGTTGTCCTATTAAAAAATCTGTTTTATTGTTTTTTTTAAGATCACAAATTATTTTTGTTAACGTATTTTTAACAAGCATATCGTCAGAGTCTAAGAAAATTAAATAGTCACCATTAGATTTTTTGATTCCTTTATTTCTACTGAGACCAACACCTAAATTTTTTTTATTATTTATGATCTTTATTTTGTCTTTAAATTTTTTTAAAATTTTAAAACTTTTATCTGTTGAGCAATCATTAATTGCTATAATTTCAATATTATTTAGTTTCTGGCCTAAGATACTTTCAAGGCATCTAGAGATAGTTTTTTCAGCATTATAACAAGGAATGATTATACTTAAATAAACTTTTTTTAATGCTTTCATTTAGATAAATTTAATTAGTTTTATCTATTTTTAATCCATTCTTATATTCAGAGTGTATCGCATAAGGCAGATTAGTATCAGCTTGTATTGCAGCTTTTATTTTTTCTGTATTATAGTCTCTACCTCCACAAAAAGAACATGCTGTAATTGGTTTATTGCTATTAAAAAATTTATTAATTTCTTTTTTTGTTTCTTGTATACTTTTGTTTTCTTTCAAATGAACAACTTCTTCATTAACTAATGGTACAGCTTTTAGTTTAGTGGCATTTGCAGCATATGGACACCTGTATAACACTCCATCCATTAATGTTGTTGTATTTTTTACACAACAATTATCAAATGTTCTCTGTAACTCTTCTTTTGATCTTTTGTAAAACTTAACTTTTCCAGATTCCGTCCATTCTCCTGGGTCTTTTGTTCTATAATTAATATTTTTTTGCTTATAAATCTCAACTATTTTATCGTGATTCTTCGATAAAGACTCGCCATAATTTGTTATTTCTAAAGTTACTTTTTCACTTTGCAAACATGTTAAATTTTCATTTTTAGGTATAATTGTTGCATTTGTATAAATCACAATATTGGAAAAATTTTTATAAGTTTTTAATTTATTTATAATTTTATTTATGTCTTTATTCATAAATGGTTCACCACCCAAAACTCTAAATTCATATAGGTGTTCAATAGCTGACATAAGCCTATCTATACTTTTAAATAATATTTCTATATCTGTGTTTTCAGGCTTTATATAATATTGCATCAAATTAGCACAATCTTTACACTTCATTGAGCATTTTTCAGTAATCATTATATCTATACATTTTAGTTGTAAAAATGATTCATCTGTAGATCTCTCTTTTTTAGTATCTGCTGTATACCAGTCGATTTCTCTTTTAAAATTTTGAGATTCATATTCATTAAATTGAATTTCCAAGTCACCTAAATTTATTTTATTAAAAATTTTAATACAATCATCTACATTATGAAAATTTTTTTTATTTAAAAAAAGTTTTGAAGAATTAAAATAGTTGTGCGCTATTATAAATAATGTATTTTTATCTAAATTATCAAGTTCTTCTTCTGTTAATATTTTTGTTTTTTGAAAAGAACCACCTTGTTTTTTTTTATTGCTATCAAAAAAAGCAAAAATATTGATTTGATCTTTTTCTAATGAAGCTTTAGCAATTTTACCAATTATGCCGCAACCTATAACTACAATTTTTTCAACTATCATTTTGTTAATGTTGTTTGTCGGAATATTTTATAAATTTAAGGATACACACACTTCAAATAATATCAAAAAACAAAAAATTGTCACTCTTTTTAATTCAAATTAAATTTTGTTAATATTTTAGGTATATTTTCTTTAAAGTTAAAATACCCCTTATTTGAAAAATTCCAACAAAATATATCCTCTTCTCTAGTGATAAAACTTATATTTAATTTTTTTTCCTTAATCTTCTTTTGTAAAAAACACATATTCTCACCTATTGATGGGTAGACAACATCAATACTTTTTAAGTTTTCCAATAATTCGTCTATCTTAGTTTCATTAATTAGTTCTGAATTATTGTTATTTTCATTAATTTTATCTTTCATAATATTTTTTTTATAGTTTAAAACTTTAGAATCTAATTTTAATGATCTGTGTTGATTGCTAAGTAAAATAAAATAGATTTTTTTATAATCTTTTGCTTTTATTTTTGACAAACCTAGGTCGTTTTCAAAAACTATTAGACAATTATTTCTAGTGCTGCTTTTTCGTATTTCTATTGGCGAAATTTTATATTCATTTTTATTAGTTAGGGACAGGGCATTTTCATTCAGTTCTATATTGTTATATTTTTTATTTAAAAATTTATTAATATTCCAGGATTGAGCTAAGTAATGTTTTCCCTTTGTTTGCAAGCCCGCGACCCATCGCCAACTTAAAGTATTAGATGCCGCGTCTCCATCCAATAGATGCTTCATAAAAAATTCTGCTCCTTTTTGCCAAGGTAAATCTAAAGTAAAAATCCAGATACTAGCAAACCACATACGCGTATGGTTATGTAGATAGTTATATTCTTTAATTTCTTTTACCCACTCATTAAAGCATTCAATTTTAGTTTTTCCATTGATTGCTAGATGATAATTTTCACTCTCTTTAATTTTATTTAAATCTTCCATAAAATCAGACCACACTTTTGGTCTGAGCTCTAGCCACCCCTTCCAATAAACTCGCCAAAAAATTTCTTGAATAAATTTTTCTACTTTCTGGTAAGGGTGCTTGCTTAGCACTTTCTTTGCCACTTCATATTCATTGATTATTCTGTGTGATATATAGGGAGATAGGCATGAAACGTTTGTTCTATCTGATGGCCCAAAATCGTAATTTCTTTTTGATGAATAATTAACAATATCTTTGTTTGTAAAAATCTCTAACGAATCTAATGCTTTTTCTCTTGAGGTATATAATTTCATTCATCAACCTCGTTTCTCCAACCATCAATATACAGTTTCCAACATGCAAATGTAACACAAGGTATTCCAACGCAAAAACCTAGAAGAATTCCGTTTTCTTTGCCCATATAAATGGTACCAAAATAATGTGCACCAATTGGAATAACGGTAAGAACAAACATTATTATAAGAAGACGGATTGTATAAGATGGTCTTTTCATTAGATTATATTACCTTTATCAGTTGGAGGTGAAACAATTGTAGTAAACCAACAATTACTACACGCGTCTGTAGTACTTTTTTCTAAATGCCATTCATAAAAGTACATTTTTTTTTTTTTAGAAATTAATTCTATATTATAAATATAAGTATCTTTAGACTTCATAATTAATTCAATTCTGTGTGAGTCATGATTTAATAGAGGATTATATTGATTACCAAGTAACATTTTTTCAAATCTTTCATAAGGGCCCGTATATTTTTTATTCTCTGGATGTGCAAAAATCCAAGTTTGCTTGATACCAGAGTTTTTATTTGGCTTGTTGTTATCTTTTAATGCGGTTAATTGAATCTTTACTACATCATAGGCTGTCAAATTTTCAGCAGGTTTAATAATATCTGCGTATAAGAAATTTGTAAAATTTAATATAATAATGAGTATAAAGTATTTTTTTAATTCCATATTTTATTAAGTATTTCCTCTCTTTGACAGCCAGACTTATATGCCAAGTATCTTAAAAAATTATTTTGATAGTAGTCTTGATGGTAATCTTCTGCAGGATAAAATATTTCAAATTCCCAAATTAAAGTTACAATTTTTTTCTTATTAAATTTTTTTTCAATATTAAATATTGAATCTTCTATAAGTTTTTTTTGTTTAGTATTTTGATAAAATGCTACCGACCTATAACTTTTTCCTTTATCACAGAATTGTCCATTAGCATCAAAAGGATCTATGTTCACCCAGAATATCTTTAACAGTTCTTCATAATTAGTTAATCTTGGGTCATAAGAAATCTCAATAGCTTCAACATGTCCGGTGTCTTTATAAATAACTTGTTTGTAAGTTGGGTTTTTTACATGACCTCCAGAGTAACCAGAGATTGATTTTATAACACCTTCCACTTTATCAAAAGATTCTTCCATACACCAAAAGCAACCACCTGCAAAGTAGGCCTTTTTATATGGACTTTTTTTATCTCCAGAGGTCACAGAAAGTTCACCTGCTAAAGTTTGTAATGAACTTAGGTTGAGTAAAACTACAATAAAAAAAATAACTTTTAACATAAATTAATTATATAGTTTTGTTTAAATTAAAGGTAATATTTTAACTTAATTGTAAATATTAATTATGAAAAAATTACCAAGTTGTGACGATTGCGGGGAGTGCGACACTATTCTCACTCAAATAAGTAATTTTAGTGAAGTTAAATTTCTTTGCTCTGATTGTTATCAGCTAAAACATCTTGAGGAAAATCCAATTAAATCTAATGAAATTTTGAACTACATTAAAATAAATAATATTTGTGAAGAATGTAAAAAAGAAGATCCAAATGTAAAATCTAATTTAGTTATGCACGGTTACAAAGTTTGTGATAGCTGTAAAACATCAAGAACATTATTTCCTGTTTAGGTATTACTAATTACAGATAAAATTGCTAGAAGAATAAATGCTTGCACAAACCACGAGATAATCACAACACCAAGAGCTTTCCACAGGCTTTTGTAGTTTAAAGTTTCTTTAACGGCTACGATCATACAAACTAACATCCAAAATGCAGCACCGATAAATGTAACAGTCATTAATCCTTCGTTAAAACCAAAAACTCTAATTATACCAGGAGCACTTGAAAACCCTATGGCTCTTAAAAGTGCAAATTGTGTAGTTTTAGTTTTTGGATCTGGAAATAATTTAACACCAACAAAATAAACAATGTATGCCCAGACAAACCAACTTATTAATGAAAAAATAGGTGCTAATATAAAATTATTAATTCCTAATGAAGAGGCTCCAATACCAGCAGCTAAACTTGACAAGATAACTACAATAGCTGCTGATAAAGTAGCATTTTTATCTTTTTGTACTTCGTTAAAAACATCAGGATCAATTTTAACTGACCGAAAAATTCTTTTTAGCAGTAATGTAATCATAAATTTAAAGTTAATCTTTATTTTCTAGTTTGTATATTCACTTTTTTTTATAAATAAAAGCAATATTTGATATATTTTTTCCTTTTTCTATACAAATGCCTTCATGAGTAATTATATTTTTAATATTTTTGTTAAGATGAGAAATTTCATTCCTTTTTAAAATTTGTGATTTAAATATCTTTTTATTTTTTAAAAAAAGTAAAACTTTATCAATAAAAAAAAGGTTTTTAAGGTCGTTAAGTTGAGGGTAGTAATTTGGGTGCTTATAGTCTTCTATTACATAAATTCCATTGGGTTTTAATAGTTTAAAAAAGAAGATCAAATTTTTCAATATATCTGAGAGAATATGGGAGCCATCATCTATTATTAAATCAAAAGAAAGAACTTTTTTAGATTTCATTAAATTTTTTAAACTATTTAAATCTTTTTTGGATGTGGTGTCGTAAAAACAAAATATATTCTTTTAGATGAATATTCAAATTTAAAGTTTCTGTCGATCACAAAAAGTTTACTTTGTTTAAAATAATGATAAAAACTTGTTGTGGATGCTCCTTTCCAAACACCTATTTCTAAAATGTTCAATTTTTTTTTTAATTTATAAAAGTTTTTTTTGTAAAATTTAGCAAAACCGTGACCTCTAAATAATTTTTTTTCTTTTAATTTAGAACAGGGATTAAATTGTTTATTTCCTTTGTCGGTTCCAAAGTAATTAAAAGGACTATTTAAATTTTTTTTATCTTTAGATTGTCTAGGTCAATTTTTTTTTTTACCTAAATATTGTTGACCTATATTTTTTAGTTAGAAAATTCATATGATCTATTGTATACGTGTATACATAAATAAAATTAATATATAAATGTATAATGAATAAATTAATGCTACCAATAATTAATGGAATATCTGCTGGTTTTGTTATTGGAGTACTAGCATTATTAACCTTTGATTCTCCGCTTGGAGTTTGGCTTATGTTTTCGTTCGGTTCAACTGCATTAATTTTGTTTGTTTTTCATGACAGTGAATTTGCAAGAGCTAAGAATGTTTTTTTTGGTCATTTAATATCAATCGTAATTGGTATTTTATTTAATCATTTTATGGGTATATCGTTTATTTCTTTAGGTTTGTCTGTTGGTCTTTGTGTAACATTAATGATGTACTTAAAAATAGTTCACCCTCCTGCTGCTGCCAATCCGCTTATCGCTTTATTTACAGATGTGTCTTACGATTTTATTTTATTTCCTGTGATAGCTGGTAGCATTATCTTAATTGCCTTATCGTATATTATTAATAAATTTATTTTAGGAAGAAAACCGCAAAAAATTATATCTAATTTAACAATGCAATCGAAAAATTTAAAATCAAAGCGTAAGAAGACCAAAAAAAATAAGGTATAGTTAGATAGAAACTTATCTTATCTTTCTTTAAATAAATCTTCATCAAAAATACTATAAAAAAAACAATAATTATTAAATTTATTAAAGCTAATTCAATTTGATGAAATCCAAAAAAAACAATACTCCACGTTGCGTTAAAAAATAAATGAATAAAATAAATATTTAAAATTTTTTTATCATAAAAATTAATCCATACTCTCCAAATAGCAATTGACATCAAAATATAAAGTGATGTCCAAATAGGTGCAAAAACCCAGCTAGGTGGATTAAAGCTAGGCAGAATAATTTCGGAATACCAAGGCTCTTTGAACGATGTTGTTACAAAACCTCCAATACCTGATGCAATAAAAGTAATAATTAATATTAAAAATAAAGATAAATATTTATTTTTTTTCATTTTATGAGATATAACTAATTTATGTCAGAAAGTAAGAGAAAAATTTGGATCACAGGAGCAAGTAGCGGTATAGGTAAGGCACTATCAGAAAAGTTCGCATCAGAAGGATGGAAAGTTGCTGTATCAGCCAGAAGAAAAGAAATTTTAGACATCATGGCTAATAACGAAAATATATCTTCATATCCTCTAGATGTAACGAGCCAAGAGCAAGTAAATAATATTTCCTCAAAGATTATTGATGATTTCGGTGGTCTCGATTTATGTGTTTTTTCGAGCGGAACATATGACCCAAAATTAGAACAAGAAATAAATATTAAACAAAATAAATTTGTAATGGAGACAAACTTTTTTGGTGTATTGTACTGTATTAAATCTGTAGAAAAGTATTTTAAAAATATTAAAAAAGGTCATATCTCAATCGTTTCATCTGTGGCAGCGTATAGGGGTTTGCCTAATTCAAGTGGGTATGGACCTTCAAAAGCAGCATTAACTAATTTAGCAGAAAGTCTATATTTTGATTTTAAAAAATATTATGTAAGAATTTCACTCATCTCTCCAGGATTTATAAAAACACCTCTAACCGATAAAAATGAATTTCCGATGCCGTTTATTAAGACGCCTGAATTTGCAGCAGAGAAAATATTTAATGGGTTAACTAAAGGTAAAGCGTTTGAAATTCATTTCCCAAAAGAATTAACGTTCCTTTTAAAATTTTTAAGAGTATTGCCTTACAGAATATATTTATTTTTAATTGATAAGTTTGTTAAGCGGTAAAACTTTAGTTCATTTTATCAGAATTCTTTAGATCAAGCTCAAGTTTTTGCTTTCTCTGTTCTTCTTTTACTCTTATACGTTCTTCTTCTAAAAACTGTTCTTCATCATTTCTTTTTCGATCTGCGTCAAACTTCATCTCCCATTCTTTAAGTCTTTGATTCTCAATTTCAACTTTTTTTCTATTTTCTTCATCTTGAATTTTTTTCTCTGCCTCAAACTTTATTTTTTCTAGTTCTTCTCTTGCTCTTTGTTCCTCATCTCTTATTCTTTGCTTTTCATTTATTTCTCTTTGTTCCTGGTCTTTAATTTTTTGTTCTGCTTCAAGTCTTAACTTTTCTTCTCGTTCTATTATTCTTTGTTCTTCTTCACGTATTCTTTTTTTTTCTTCTTTTTTTGCCTCTAATGCCTCCAGTCTTTTTAGCTCTTCATTGTCTCTTATTCTTTTTTCTTCGTCTCTTATTCTTTGTTCTTCATCTTTTATTCTTTTTTCGGCTGCTTCCCTTTGTCTCCTTTCTTCATCTCTAAGTCTTTTTTGTTCAAACCTAATTCTTTTTTCTTCATTTTTTTTCCTTTGTTCTTGATCTTGAAGTCTCTGTTCTGTTTGTTCTTTTAATTTTTGATCTGCAGCTTTTAGTTTTAGCTCTTCTGTTTTAAGTCTTATCTCTTGTCTTTTAATTTTTAATTCTTCATCTTTTATTCTATTTTTTTCTTGATTTTTAATCTTTATGGCTTGAATTTTAGCAAGTTTCTCTCTTTGCTTTTGTTTAGTTATTTGTTCTCTTAATTTATTTTGGGCTCTTTGTTGGGCATTGGTTTTTATTTTTTTAAGTTTTTTTATTTTTTTTCTCTTAATGCTTAGTTTTTTATAAGTTTTGTCTATTTTAGATGTAACTTTTTTAGTTAATTTACTAATATCAAGTTTTGGTACAAACTTTTTTTTTATTTTTTTTAAATGTTTATTAATTTTTATTGTTTTCATTTAATTTTTAAAATTTACTATAAAATTAGATATCTGCAACGATTATTGTTTAGGATTCTCTTGATGTTAATCTATATTATCTTCCAAATATTCCCAATTTTACATCATAATCTACAGCGATTCCATATTTTGGGTCATCATCACTATCGACCACTAATTGTCCAGCTTTACTTAGCAGCTTGTGACAATCTTTTGTTAAGTGTCTAAGTTTAACTTTTTTTCCAATTACATTGTATTTATCCGCAATATCTTCAATTGCTTTCAACGCTGACTGATCTATTATTTTTGACCTAGCAAAGTCAATAATAATGACAGCCGGATCTTCTGTTGGTTTAAAAATTTCTATAAAACTATTAGTTGAACTAAAAAAAAGTGGTCCTTCTATCTCATAAACTTTCGCTCCTTTTTCTTTTTTTGATGGCCTTACAACAGCTCTAATTCTTGAGGCAGATTCCCAAGCAAATACTAAAGCAGAAAAAATTACTCCAACAATTACTGCTACAGCTAAATCTGTTACTACTGTTACTGCTGTAACAAGAATAATCACAATAGCGTCACTCTTCGGAACAAGAAAAAGAATTTTTAAAGAGTTCCAAGCAAAAGTACCAATGACAACCATAAACATAACCCCTACTAGAGCAGCTATTGGTATCATCTCGATTAGAGATGAAGCGTATAGAATAAATATTAATAAAAATAAAGCTGCTGCAATTCCAGCAATACGTGTTCTTCCTCCAGACTTAACGTTAATCATTGATTGTCCAATCATAGCACAACCTCCCATACCTCCAAAAAATCCTGTAACAGTATTTGCCAGACCTTGTGCTAAACATTCTTGGCTTGCCCCACCTCTTTTATTTGTAATCTCGCCTACTAGGTTAAGTGTTAATAGACTTTCAATTAATCCAATAGAAGACAAAATAAATGCATATGGAAAGATAATTTTTAAAGTGACTAAATTAAATGGAACGTTAGGAATTAAAAAATTTGGTAATCCACCTTTAACACTAGCGAGATCGCCAACACTTGGAATGTCAATTTTAAATCCCAAAACTAATACAGTAGTTAATAAAATTGCAACTAGTGTGGCTGGTAATGCTTTTGTTATTTTAGGCAACAACCAAATAACAATCATGGTCAAGAGAACAAACCCAACTGAATAAATTAGCGTATTTCCTGTTATCCAAACTGAATCGCCTAATGAATTGATTGTTTTAAATTGACTGATTTGTGAAACACCAATTACTATTGCCAATCCGTTTACAAATCCTAACATTACTGGTTGGGGAACCATTCTAATAAATTTACCTAGTTTAAAAATACCAGCAATTAATTGTATTAAACCCATTAGAACTACTGTCGCAAATAGATACTGCGCTCCATGATCAGCGACTAAGGAAACCATCACAACTGCCAAAGCACCTGTAGCCCCTGATATCATTCCCGGTCTTCCACCAACTAGTGCGGTAATTATTCCAACAATAAATGCTGCATAAAGACCCGACAAAGGCTCAACACCAGCAACAAATGCAAATGCAATAGCCTCAGGAACTAAAGCTAAAGCTACTGTTAAACCTGCTAAAATTTCTATTCTAAGTAATGCAAAAACTGCTCCATCTTTTGGAATATAATTTTTTGCATTAAAGCTAATAGATTTTGCGACATCTAAGAGTGCTTGTGATGAAACTTTAGAGGGAGGTCTTCCTTTTTTCAAAAATACTTTCTAATCTGTTTTATATTTACAATTGTCTGGCTAATTTTCTTACTTTTTCCATTTCTTTTTTAAATTTTTCATCTTTCATGCCTGGTAATATCTCATAAAATCTTGCGTATTCAATTTTCATACCTCCAAGTTTAAGCACGCCAGCTTTAATCCTTCTGAACGGCATGTTCTGAAACCAAGTTTGAATAGAAAAAATATTTCCACCATAGGACATAGACATAATAGCTAGCTTGTTTTTCATTGCTCCAGCAACGGGGTACCCCCAATTACCAACAACTCGTTTAAAGGCAAAAAACCATTTCGGTGCAAGCACAAGGTCAATCCAGTTTTCTAAAATAGCACTTGCTCTAAGATTATAACATGGTGAAATTAAAAACATCACATCAGATCTTTCTAATCTTTTTCTATAATCTAGAACTTGTTCGTTTGGAGGACTACCATTAAAAAAATTTAATTGCTTTTCATCGTGTAAATTTATTAGGTCAATTTCATGTCCACATTTTTGTGACTCATCTATAAAATTGTCTCTAATTGATGAGTTAAAGGATGTTTTAGAATTATGGTGTCCAAAGACAACAAATATTTTTTTTGACATCAAATAATTTATTTAACGAAATCTTTTATTCGTTGAAGTGTTGTTTTATCTGGGCCATCATATTTGATAGTGTAAGATTGAGTTTTAGTAAGAACCTGTATGCCTTTTGTGAAAATAAAAATAAAGAAAATTAAAAAAAATACTACAAATATTTTTGCAGGATTAAAATTTCCTGTTTCAAAAACACTTTTTTTTTCTTTATCAGCTTTATGAAAAAATTTAAAAGTAATATACACAGCGATTATTAGGCCAACATGGGCC
>Ga0307986_10001250_pt1 | contig 18547 bp, 14 predicted proteins | sample EllFjometageno82_FD_203170 | JGI IMG/M metagenome (GOLD analysis project Ga0307986, IMG submission 203170) | Marine microbial communities from Ellis Fjord, Antarctic Ocean - #82 | ecosystem: Environmental > Aquatic > Marine > Unclassified | place: Southern Ocean | collected 2014-10-09
ATCTTATATATATAAATGCCAACGAACGCAAAAACACAAGGCAAGTCAAAAGGGCAGAAAAAACTCCTCCGTGACCAGACCACGTGGGAAAGCATGTACGATGACCCTTCAGCGCAGCTGGTGCCGGACGAGGGCGAGCCGTTGACGTTTGAGGAGTACGCGAAAGCGTTCCCTCCGAGACGCGATCCGTCAGGACCGAACGCCCTGGTCCGGCCATTGGAACTAGCGAACCAGCAGCGGGAGAACCGTCTCCAAGCGGGGCAGCGATTGGAGACGGAGGGGCGGGCAGAACTCTCTAATCCAAACCTAGAACGCGTTGCGCAGAGCCGTGCGGTCGCCGGCAACCGCTTCCTCGAGTCGACCGTCCCAAGAACAGTAGCAGCGAGGAAAGAGTTTAGGCGGATTGATGAGCTGATGGAAAAGATGAACCCGACGAATCCCACCACGCAACAGACAAAAGCAGTAGTCGCAGGCGCAGACCTGGATCGTTCCGGCCTAGCACTAGACGCCCAATTAGCGGCACAGCGTCAAGAATGGGATGTGCGCGGGCAATCTCATAGAGGTGTGATGCCCAGCGTAGCCGACGTGACGGCTGAGTGGCATGCGCATGGGGGCGACGAGCACAGTATGAGGCTTGAAGAACACGCGAGACGAGAAATAGAAGCGGATCCAGAGCAAATAGCATTCAACCGCGCGTCGCGAGAGATGGCGGATAAGCCCCGCGATGAGGTCAAAGAGTCTGGTATAGAGATGACCGATTTTAAGGCGGAGCGCAAAGGCAAAGGAGGATCAACAAAAAGAAAGAGAAGAAAAACAAAACGCAAAAGTAAGAAAAAACGCAAAAGTAAGAAAAAACGCAAAAGTAAAAAACGCAAGACTAAACGCAAGACTAAACGCAAGACTAAAAGAAGAAACTAAATTTTATATTACTATTTTTCTTAAACATTCAAGTATCTCAAGCAATACTTGGCAATCTACATAATTATAAGTTATTACCTGAAACATATCTTCAAGTCTCTTTAATGGAATATTCTTTTGTTGAGCTATTTCATTTAGTTTTATTACACGAACCATAGCGTCTGGTCCGTCACTGGCTGAATCTTCCATTGACCAAGTGGTTTTTATTTCTCCTTGGGAATACAATACTTTGGCTATATTTTTTAATCCGAAGGTCCATGCATTTTTAAGGGTTATAGGTTCGCGTTTAAATATCTGGTATATATCAATCCAATTAAAATAATCTACCATTGGTAATTTATGTCTTTTCTGTGCAGTTTTATAAAATGATTTTTCGGCGGGTGACCAATGGTATATAGGTATATCCTTTATCTCTAATTTATGCTTATTTGCCAATCTGGATACAAAATCTATAAATCTTCTAAACATTAAGTTTTCTTGAACGTCTGTTAATCTAGAGACCGTAAAATCTTTATAATAAGATTTACCGTCTTCTAAAACTATTATGCCTATCATAAATGTCATATTAACATGGCAATTGACACTGTTTTCATCCAAGTCCATAACTGTCTCAAAATCAACAAATAGTTCTACTGGTGGTTTATAAGATAAAATTGCCTTATTGATGTCATTATTTATTGTTGGTTTTGTTTCTCCCACCTTAGTATTAGTATAAATAAATTGTCTTTGAATACACAATGTTTTGCTAAAACTTTTTTTTGTTTGGAGCGTCTGAAATAACTTTGGATGATTCCATGAATAAATATTATTTTTATGTAAAAAATTTCGCTGTTTAATAGTTATATTCCAAACCAAACTTATTTCTTTTAATTGTATGGCTAGTTCATTCTTAAAAGATTCCCATTCTTCATTTTTCACCTTCATATTAGGATACAACTCACTAACACTAGGAGGATTAAGTATCCATTTAGTTCTATTTTTTTCTAAGTTGTCTCGCCACTCTAACGCATCTTTATATTTTGTTTTAATGGTATTATTAAATGTTATTGTTAATAATTGTTCTTTATAAGATATATTCCCCGCTTTTCTTACTGCTAAATATCCTATATGTTGAGGATTAGGTAGTAAACTATTAATAAAATATAAATGGGTTTTACAATACCATAGATAATCGCTATTACGAAGTGTAATACTATCTTGACAAAAATGACAAGTCATAAATCTTATCTCTACTACAAAAAAATATTTTCCATGTCTTATTAATAATTCAGGTATAGCAGAATATTTACCTCGAGTTAATCCACCATAAATAATACAATTTACCTGCTTATTGTTTAGTGCCAGTTTTGTTTTTTCACATTTCTTTTTTAAATTAGCCTCCAGTGATAAATCTACAATTTCTTCTTTTGTATATTGCGTCTTAAAATAAGCAATACATTCCTGTGTAAACTTATATTTCTTGGATTCTAAATAACTTGTATAATTACTTTTCTTTTCTTTTTTATCAAAATAGTTAGGATTCCCTTGGAGATAGTCAGTAAGAGGATCATTTAAAATATAGTTTTTTATACATGATGGATACAATACCATCTTTAAATATGCTTAATTTATAATATATTATTTTTTAAGGTTTTATCCTTCGTTCTTTTTTTTGTAAAAGTTCTTCTTTGTTTTTTTTTTCGGCGTGTTCTTTGTTGTCTCTTTTTTCTAATTGTCTTATTTTTTCGTAGTTTTCTAATGGTTCTTTTTCTTGCTGTTCCCTTTTTGCGTCCGCCTCTTTTTTCACCAGAATAGTATCCACTTGACTTACTCAATATCTTGCTTTTATTAATATTAAATATCTTATTCATTGTATAGTCATCTCTAGTTTCTTCACCAGTGAATAAATATTCATCTCTACTATGTTTGTATAGTATTTTTAATCTTGGATCTGGTGAAACTATTTTATTATGTAAAAAGTCAAGTGCTATTTTTCCACCATAAAATATATCATTTGTTAACATTTCTATAAATCTATTTCTAAGACCTTTACTAGACCAATAAGATTCACCACCTATTTTTAATGTACACATATCACCAGATATACGACATAATGGTTTAGAGTTACATAATTCTTTTGTAATTGTTTTTCTAGCAACTTTTCTGGTGTTGTTGCAAACTGGTTGTCTAGTTCTTTTTTTGCTTTTTGTTTCTTTCCACATTTCATATGGATTTTCATCTACTTCTGTAGTATGTTTTTCTGTCAGTTTCTCTACTATTTTATTAATTATTTCTCGTTTATCGTAGTCCCACATCATTTTATATAAATTATATTCTAACCCATTAATGTCCGGTCTATCTATATCTACATCCAATAAATCCAATATAATATCATTATCAGCGTCACTTATTGCTTCCGCTAATTCTTTTTTATATTGTTTGTACATCAAGGATTCATTAATTTCTTTTTCCTTGTATTTTATTCTTTCGTCATTTTTTGATTCACTGTCAAAATATATATTTTCTTCTACTTCAAATTCATTTATATAACTAATAACTTCACTATCTTTTAGTTTAGTTGGTATTTCTGATGTGCTAAATGGTTTAATAAATATAATACTATTTTCTTTTCCTCCTAATCCAACTATTTTGTTATCGTTTTTATACATATGTTCTTTTTGAATGTCAAATACAATTATATCTAATTCTTCATTTATAGTCCCCATTTCCTTCATGGCGTCTTCCCATTCCATTAATTTTAATTTTTGTGGTAATACACCTTCTAAATATACTAATGGTTCTAATCCTTCTTGTCTTTCTATCATTGTTAATGGTGAAATAGGTAGTGTTAGATCACCTTTGTCTGTGGATACTATTAAATATCTGGTTTTACACCAACTATCAGTATAGTATCTTACTTTTCCTTTGTATAATTTTATAAACTTCTTAATAATAGAATCTGAAATAACTGGTAATTTTTTGTTATCATGTGGAATATCATACTTTGATTTGTCTATACATTTATTGTAAATATTTTCTATAATTTTATTTTCTTTTATAGGTACTTTAAATTGTGGATTTTTAAAATTATTATTCGTATAATTAGAATCATAGCATATTGGTTCATAAATTCTAGGATCATTATTTTGGACATTAATAAAAGATATTGTCTTATATTCTCGACCTTCTTCGTAATCTGGATATATAATATCTATTGCTCCATTTTTTTTCATTTCTTCGATAGGAATATCAAATAAACATATATAATTATCTACCCAAGCCCTCTTTTTCTGTCTCGATATTAAAGGTAATATATATTTGTAGTCTAATCTGGCCATATTATCCGAATATGTTTTAATTGCTGTATATATATTGTATAGTTGTCGTATATATTCTTTGTGTTTATTTTCTTGTAAATATTCTATGGTAACTTCACTTGACTTTGTCGTCCATGCTGTTCCATTACAGTATAAATTAACAAATCCTTTATTTTCTTTCTTTGTCATACTGTTTTTTTTTATCCAGTCCATAAAATCATTAATATGAATATTAAATTCACTATATGGTCTTTTAAACTCAATAATTAATTGAGAATTATTTGCTTGTATAAATGGTAATGGTTTTGTTATCACTTTTTTCATTAAGTCTTGTAAATAGTCAACCATCTCTTTAGAACTATTATTTTCTAATATTTTGGCCAGTGACGACCATATTGTTCCATCTTGTTCAACACCGAATCTTTTATAATATCCTTTTAATTTATCGTTTTTTAATAACTCTTGCCGATCTTTTGGGTTTCTTTCTTTTTTGAGCCTATTTTCATAGTCGCCAAAATTAAATAGTCTCTGAAGTTTAGGATGTATACTTCCTCTATTACCAGTACTATCATCTGTTGCCGGTTGTAAAGCCTGCTTCCAATTATCATTTGCTTTATTATCTACTGGTTGAGTTTTTTTTAATGGATATAGTCTCTTAATTTTTTCTATTCTTTCTGTTTCGTCATCACTTTTTTCCATATTCTTTATTTGATTTGGTAAAACTATATTATGTATTTGTTTTTTCCATGAACCTTGTCTTGCGCCCTCTTTAAAACAACAAGGTAACATATTTAAATAGTATGGATAATCATTTTGAGTGGTATAGTAATCTGGATGTATTGGTTCAACATATGAGGACATACTATTTTTTACTCCAGCCCAGTATCCATCTTTATCTCCTTTTTTCCAAGCATCTACTGGTTTTCCCTTTTTTAATACTTTATATTGAGCACCCCTTTGTATAACTGTTCCCATTTCATCTGTTATTTCTCTTGGAAGTTGTTTAATACTGCCATGATATTTACATCCACAAAAAGGACAATCGGTGGACTTTGTTTTTTCTTGATAGTTATCCGGTAGCGGTGACTTACATTTTAAACACCAAAAGATATTACATATGTAGAATGTTAGTTTATCTTGCGATGTTCCAGCTCTAATCCAACTTATACTAGAAGTATCATCATTTATAAAATTTAACAGATTACCCAACCATTTTTTATCTCCAAATGCAGGATATTTTGGATTTCCAAAATTTTTATCTTCCCACCGTTTTTCTATTCTCAATAATTGTGATATATCTCTTATTATATATGGATGCCGAACATAACTTCCAGGACATTTTCTAACATATAAATTATCTGTATTTTTTGACTTATAAGATACTAAACCTTGATCATGTTTCTTTATTTCAGTTGTATGATAACTAAATTTATTGTATTTGCCACCAGCATATTCATCACTACTTTCTCCACTTGTTTCTGAGTCAGTTTCAGAATTCTGTGCTACATTACTTTCTTCTACATCTTCTTTTTGCTGTATCTGTTGTTCCAATTTCTTATCACTTTTAGCCGCGGTCTTAGGTTTGTCTTTTGATGAAGAAGATTTACCCTTTAGAAAATCTTTTCTACTTTCATCTACTCTTTCCCTCAGAGAAATATTATTATAAATATCATATATGAATATACTATTAAATATACATAGTCTTTTTAGTTCCAGTTCACTTTTAATACTGTCAAAAATTAAATCTATAGATTCACCTTCATCATTTATAAGACATGATATCCCCCTTTCGATTTTATCTTTTTTAAATTTTTTTTCATTTTCTAAAAAATTTTTAACAGTAGAATCAACTATATTTTCTGCTTCTTCGTAAGTTAATGGTAAATTATTGTTACTTAATAGTATATTAATTATGTCACCTTTTTCTATTTTGTCTTTTACTAATGGTATTATTATTGCTTCTAAACTATCTAATTTTGTATAATCACTTTTTCTTTTATATATGTATTTTGTCCCAGTTCCAATTATAGTTTCTCGTTTTTCATTTTCGTGTGGTGATTCGTCTCTTACTCTTAAATATGGGTAATATTCTTTAATATGTTCGGTTATTTTATCACTTATATTAATATCTTCATCCCCACAATTTTGTTTCACTGAAAAAGATAGTTTACCACCCATCTCCACAATTTTTGTTTTTAAACTAGAACTAAAAAAATCACCTATTTTCAGTTCATCTAACAGTTCTATTTCATTGATATAGTTTTTACATTCCTTTAAACATACTATGTTTATCTTGTTTATCATTTGAGATATCTTTGTTTTAAATTTATCTTCTGCATTAAATGTTATTTTGTTCATAGAACTCTTATCTATAGTTAACTCAATATATCCATTACCTGTTATAGGGTCTTCTTGATAAATATCTACCACGCAAAAACAACCATCTTTTATCTTTATATGAAATGTTACTGTATTTTTTCGTTGGTTATAATGAGTAGTCTCTACTTCTGGTAATAGTTCTATACCTGATTTCCACTCTTTAAATTGTGATAGTGTTATGTCTTTTACTGATTCCTTATAAATTTTGTATCTATTATTCATAAACTTATCACTATGAAACATAGAAACTGGGATATCTTCTGATAAATCCATATTATTAAATAGTGTTTTAATATCTATTTTGCCTTCTAATTCCCTTCTTAGTTGTAGATGAAAAAACTCAAATGCATTTGGATGAACACCTGTCTTATTTTTGATATCTATTATTGTACTTATGTCACTAATACCTTTATCTACTTCCCTTATTCTTAAAAATTCCTCAAAAAATATTTCTTTGTATCTATCTGATACTACTTTTATTTCTTTGAGTTCTTTTTCTGAAAAATTTCTTTTAATATGTCTATTCTTGATATATGGCCAATATTTCTTAATAATACCATTGACATTCCGTAAATCTTCTGGTAATGATAATTTTACATCTGGATTTTTCTGTAACCAATCATCTAATGTTATAAAATATAAAGTATTGTCTTTAATATCAAAATCTTCCATTATTCTAGAAGATATATCTATTGGTAACTTTGTAATATTACCTTGTCTATCTATATTATCATATTCTGGGACTATCTCAATATCTATTCTATATTTAATATCATTGGTTGATTCTGCTGAGAGTAATTTCATTTCACCTGATGAATTTTCATACATCATACACATTTGACTCATTAAACATGATATGTTAGTTTTCATTAGAAACTTAACAAAAACTGCTTTTACACTATCATCACTCTTTAACACTAAATTATCTATTGTATATGTTAATGGTTCTTTTCTACCTTCGCTTGATTTAAAATTAAACGATGATTTACTTTTTGCATCAAATAAAAGTGTCTTATCCACATATTTTATCTTGTAATCCTTTTCTTTTGGATATTTAAATAATAAATTTTCGGTTTGTTTATCCATTTATTATATATAAGAAAAATTAAATAGGTTTATCCAACCATTTTTTTATCTCTTCTTCGCAAGAATCGCATTTATATTTACCAGTTTCTGCTTTACATTTTAATGGCGTACTTGTTATTTCTGTACCACAATATGCTTTATTATTATTTTTATAGTCTTCTCTTCTATATATTCCCTTTTCTTGTGCTATACATAATACTATACGCATATTTTGCCAGAAATCTTCTTTGTGACCAATCGACTTAGTCATAACATGTGCCATTTCATGAATGGCTACAAACATGATAGTATTAGGATCTATAAATTTATCTTTATTAGCGCCTTCTTTATATCTGATACACATAGATATCTTTTCACCTTTATTTAAGGAATAACTCGTGTATTCACTTTCTGGTAAACTTTCTGTTATACTACTCGCTTTAAAATTATTTTTTAATCTTTTAATTGCTGGATGTTTTATATACTTTATATTTGTTTCAAATTCTTTTTTAATTAATAAAAGATTGTTTAACACTTTATCTAATATATCCGCTGCTAGTTCTTTACTTTTATCTGGTTCATTAATATTTCTGACAAGAAATGTTCTACCTGATTTTGCTTTAACGTATACCATATCACCCTTTATTTGTTGATAACTATTTAACATAAAAAATAGTAATACTACTCCCCCAAAAAAATATATGAAGTCTTTTATCATCTTATTAAATATTAAGAAATTAAAATTGAAAAATTATTTATAGACAATAATATATTACATATATGAATGAATTCCAAGAATTTCAGTGTTTTGATTGGAACTCGGAGGACTTTCCAGATGACGAAGGTAAGAGATGGTTCACCATTTATGGTTATGGTCTAACACGAGAAGGAAAATCGGTTGCTGTTCATATTACTGATTATGAACCTTATTTCTATGTAAGTATTCCTCATACTTGGAAGTTGAAAGATTGTAAAAAGTTCATCAATGAACTAAAATGGCATAAAAGGGGCACGGAAGACAAACGACCGATGATAAATTATAAAGCAAGAGATGAATTGATTGAGGATGATTTACGCATTGTACACAAATGTCGTTTTGAGGGATTTACAGATAGCGCGAAATATCCGTTTCTTAAGTTGACTTTCGAAACGCAAAATGCATCTAGAGCATTCTCCAGTTGTATTAAGGATTATACCGAAAAAAAGAATTTGTCTAATAATATTACTCTTTTTGAAAGTACATTAGATCCAATGCTACGATTCTTTCATGACAGTAATATAGAACCTTCCGGATGGGTCAAAATTAATACATTTGCAAACGAAGTAGAAGAAAAATTATTTAATACTGATTTGGAGTATTCTATTGATTCTAAAAATATATTCCCAGTTCAGTGCGATGATATGACACCTCTTAAGATTGCTAGTTATGATATTGAGTGTGATTCTAGTCACGGTGACTTTCCTCTTCCAAAGAAAGATCTTAGAAAACTGGTGTGTGATGTCCACCAAGAATACAACCGTGTGAGAATTCTATTCGAGAATAACAAAAAAGATGTGCCTTATTTTGATTGTAATGAAGCACGAATCTATTATATTGTGAGTCTGTTTATTCTTGGATTTCATGAACCGGATGACGAAGATTGGAAACGGGACAAACACAATATTTCTGAAGTGTTTACAAAATATAAAAGAAAACCAACAGAAGAAGAACTAAAGAGTATAATTAGCCCCTATTTTGATATTGATAATAATTTACTTCTCTTTCAGGAAATAAAAGGTCCCAAGAAAGAAAAAATTATTCAGGAATTAGTTGGTCAACAAAGTGTTATCTGGGATAATCCCCCAGGTAAATATTTTCAAGAGAAGTATACCGATTATGAAGATATACCTATATGGGTACGGAAGAAATTTAAATGTAAGAGAAAAATAACAGGATTACATAATCTAGATATAGAAGTCGAAGGGGATCCAGTTATCCAAATAGGAACTGTTTTCTATAAATTAGGAGACCCTACTACTAAAATGGAACGCACTATTGTTACATTGGGAACTTGTGATGATATACCTGGCTGTGATGTATTAATCTCTTGTGACACCGAAGCAGAAGTTTTAATTGCTTGGTCTAAACTCATTAGAGAAAAGAACCCCCAGTATATAACTGGATATAATATCTTTGGTTTTGATTTTAAGTATGTCTGGGACAGAGCTAAAGAACTAAAGATTCATGATAATCCTGATTTTGCAGAACTGGGAATTAGAAACGATAGAAATTCGGATCTTAAACACAAACAACTTACATCTTCTGCATTGGGTGACAACTCACTTCATTTCATAGATATGGATGGACGGGTATTATTTGATTTACAAAAAGAAGTCCAAAAAGAACATAACTTGGCTAGTTACAAACTGGACAATGTTGCTGCTGAGTTCATGCGGGGTAATATAACTAGAAATAAACCAACAAAAGAACGAAAAGATAAACAGTTTATCTTTACAAATGACATTGGAACACTAACAAAAGGTAAATATATTAAAATTGTTGAGTATAACAGTATAGGTGAACAATTCTATGAAAAAGGGAAAAAGTTTAAGATACGAGGTGTACATAAAAAACAGTTATTCTTAATCGTAGAAGGTGAATTTACTATGAAACCAGACTATAAATATAAATGGTGTGAAGCAAAGGACGATATATCACCTCAAGATATTTTCAGAAAACAAAAAGAAGGATCAAAAGAACGAGCTGAAATTGCTAAATATTGTATTCAAGATTGTGAGCTATGTATTCATCTAATACATAAATTCGAAAATATTATCCGTAATATGTCTATGGGAAATGTATGTTATGTACCTAATCAGTTTATTTATCTTCGCGGTCAAGGTGTCAAGATTTTCTCATTAGTAGCAAAAACCGCCAGTAATTATCCTGAAGGGATCGGAACACTTATCAAAACAAAGAACAATAACTTTGATGACGACGATAAGATTGAACAGGGCGCAGAAAGGGATGCTTTTGAGGGCGCTATTGTGTTAGAACCGAATGGCACTGGTAAAAATGGTGGTGGTATTTACATTGACGAACCAGTTGCTGTTATGGATTTTGCTTCACTTTATCCTAGTTCTATGATGGAAAGAAATCTATCTCATGAAACTATCGTTACTGAAAAAATGATTAAAAACTATCCCGAAAATTATATTATAGAAGACAAAAGTGCCGATAAAACCAAACTATTATTTAATGGGAAAACATTTAATGTAACCCGTATTGTGTATGAAAACTACTTCTTCAAATACGAGGGTAAAACTTGGAAAAAATATCGACACACAACTAAACCTAATATTACATGTTGGTTTGTTCAAAATAATGTTGGTATTATTCCTCATGTTGTCGGGACGCTTCTCAAGAACAGAAAGGCCACTAAAAATGAACTTAAGAATGAAAAGGACCCCGAGCGAAAAAAAGTATTAGATGGTAAACAGTTGTCTTATAAATTAACTGCTAACTCTACTTATGGTCAAATCGGTGCGAAAACCAGCCAATTATATCTTCAGGAGATTGCTGCTTGCACAACAGCAACCGGACGAGAACATATTATGACTGCAAAATCTTTTGTAGAGGATAAATTTGTAGGTTCTAAGGTTGTTTATGGTGACACAGATTCAATCTTTGTTAACTTTAGTAAATGGATTCACGAGCATCCAGACTCGGAATATAAGGGTCTAAATAAAAGTGGTCTAGATCTGGTAGACGCAACTATTAAAACGGCTCAAAAAGCGGACGAATTATTCACAGAACAGGGTGTTTATGATAAACCACAGCACTTAGAATATGAAAAAACATTCTGGCCTTTTATCCAAATATCTAAGAAAAGATACACTGGTGACAAATATGAGTTTGATACTAAAAAGTCTTCACGAACTAGTATGGGTCTAGTAACAAAACGACGAGATAACGCACCTATTGTAAAATATGTATTCGGTACTATTGTAGAAATTATTATGAAAGATAAAGATATTGATAAAGCTGTTAAATGGTTAAAAGGAACACTCATGGATATAGCACACGGAAAATTTGATATGAATATGTTTATTGTTTCTAAAACACTTAGAGGGCACTATAAAAATCCTCTGGGTATAGCACACAAAGTGTTAGCTGATAGAATGACCGAACGCGATCCTGGTAATAAGCCCGCTAGTAATGATCGTATTCCATATGCGTATATAGAATCTAAAGAAGCTATAAAACTAGCAAAAGAAGAAAAGAAACCATTCTTACAAGGTGACCGAATTGAACATCCAGATTACATTACTGATAAAAATCTTAAGATAGATTATTCATTCTACATAACAAATCAGATTCAGGTACCGGTCTCACAAATTTTAGAACTCCAATATTCAGAAAAAGAAACAGACGAATTCTTTAACGAGTCTCTAGACTTTATAGATCCCGAAACCACACTAAGTAAATTGTCTGTTGATGGACTTAAAAAATTGTGCACCGATAATAAACTAATTTATAAGAAAACTTCTAAATCTAACTTGATTAAGCACTTACTTGACAAAGGGAATCCGGAATACATAGACAATAGTAATCCACTAGAAGAATATTACAAAGAACTACCTGTAACAGAACTTAAATCTAAATGTAAAGAACATGGATTGATAACTAAAGGTAAAAAATCTATTCTGATTACATATCTCTTAGACAAAGAAAATCCGGAATACAAGGACAATAGTAATCCACTAGAAGATTTATATTTAAAAAAGAAAATGATTGAATTAAAAGAACTTTGTGAAAATAAAGGCCTTGATAAAAAAGGTAAGAAGATAGATTTGATAACCAGATTACTGGAGCATCAGCAAGAAAATCAGGCAACTCAAAATGCTTGATTACAATAAGGACAACAACATTTTTTTTCGAACCATTGATCTATACAATCAATGTGAAAACTGTGTTTACAAGTCAATTCTCGTACTATATCATTTCTTTTCATTTTTTCTATACATATACCACATGTAGTATTAAATGAACCTTGAGACATAAATTTCTGTACTTTACTATTGTCCCTTAATTTTTTAAATATGGTTTCGTCATTAGTTGCTTGTGCCTGTAGAATAATACCCACAACTATGTCTGTTTTTATGTATCGTGTAGTATTGTAATCTATAAATGCCTCATTATTGTGAACTAATCCGTAATTATTACCCCTCATTTCTGGCATTTCGGGTATGTCTGGCATTGTATGTAAAATATTTATTATTCTACATTTATCAGTTATGAGTAGCCACATGAATTGGCATATATTTTTTAAATAAGTAAACATTATAGATATATTAATATATTTTTTTAAAAAGCAATATATAATATTTCGTTTTTTAAACACATTTAAAGTATAAAACTTTTATTATAATAAATGAAAGGTGTTGCTGGGTTACATAACATAGGTAATACATGTTACTTAAATGCCACACTTCAGTGCTTAAGACATTGTAATGATTTAAATTTATTTATGATATCTGGTAACTATAAACAACATTTAAAGAAAAATGATGAAAAATATCTTGTAAATTCTTGGAATGAACTACTTATTAAATTATGGTCTACAGAGGGAGGTGGAGTTTGTAATCCCACTCAATTTATAAGAACCTTTATCCAACTGTCACAAATTTCGGGATATAGTACATTTGTTTCTTTTCAGCAAAATGATGTCGACGAATTTTTAGTTAATTTGATAAATATGTTACATAATGGAATGTCTATTAAAATGGAATATTCATTATCAGGTGAAGTAAAAACAGAACAAGATAAACATGCTATGGAGGCATACAAACGCTGGAAGGGATTTTTTGAGAGTGATTATTCTATTTTTGTTAAGCATTTCTATTCGCAATTTATAAGTAAAACTGAATGTTCTGAATGTGATTATATAACCTATAGTTATGATCCGAGTTTGGTTGTTCATTTACCCATCCCAGACATTGATGAACCTACTTTAGATGACTGTTTGGACTTATTTACAAATGGTGAACAACTTGATACTGATAATCAATGGAAATGCGATAGCTGTAAAAAAGAATGTTGTGCATCAGTTCATACTAAATTTTGGGATACTTCTAAATATTTTATCATTCTTCTTAAGAGATACTCTAAATACACAAAAAATGATAGCTATATAGATATTCCAGAAACCCTAGATGTTTCTAAATATGCTATTAACTACCGTAAAGGAAAATTTAACTATAATCTATTCGGAATATGTCATCATTCTGGAGGACTAGGAGGTGGTCATTATTATGCTACATGTAAAACAAAAGATCAATGGTATGTATATAATGATACACACGCTACTAAAGTACATGAACCAGATATGACCGATGCATATTGTTTATTTTATGAATTAGTAGAATAAATTTCTTATATAATATTAAATGGCAATATTAAGTTTCCGTAAATTAATAGCAAGTATATTTATATTTTTATCTATAGCTGGTTTATTGTTTACTTCCTTTGGATTATTAACTGGTGATACTGGTGAAAATGTTGTTTCTAAATTTATGATATTTTCGGTTATACTAGGAGTAGCATATTATATGGGATATATCTTTGTACCAGACAATAGTTTATCTTTAGATAGCGCAACATGTGATGCACTATTAACCAAAAATCGTACTGGTGGATCATCTAGTTCTAATTATTCAGCAGGACTGTATGATGAAAACAAAAAACCAGATTCTGGTGAAAATCAAGTCTTTAATATATCCCAAAATATTTTTAGATACGATCAAGCTGAAGAAGCGTGTAAAAAATTTGACTCTACTGTAGCAACGGTAAATCAAGTAAAACAAGCATATCGTAGAGGTGCCAACTGGTGTAACTATGGTTGGACACAAGGAGGATATGCTTTATATCCTATACAACCAGGATACTTTAATTCTATACAAAACAATCCACAATGTAAATGGAGTTGCGGTAATAAACCTGGTTTAGTAGGCGGAAAAATGAACAGTAAATTTACTCTTGGTGTTAATTGCTACGGCGTCCCGCCAAAAAACACGAAAAAAAATGTTCTAAAATGCCAACAAAAAGATGCCGCAGCAGACAACATAATTAATAATTTAACCGCCGATAACCTTATGGCAAATTCTTTTAATTAAATGCCTTCGTGGTATATCTATATTTTACAAAAGATCCTTCTTAAATTGAAGAATTACCTGAAAATGATTATAATAGTATTTCTATTTCTTTAGTTTTTCATTGTGCAAAAGTTTCTTGTTGCCCCTCTCATAAATCCACCCCGTTGTTTTCCTTTAGTTCTTTTTCTTTTGCTCTTAGTTCTTTTTCCTTTAGTTCTTCTTCTTTTGCCTCCAAGTTTATCTGATGCTTGTTTTACTCGTGATGACTTTTTATTTAATTCAGCAATATATCTATCAACAATTTTTTTTACCTGTGGGCCTCCAGGTGTTTGTTGATCCTTTGGTAATTGTGATTTCTCTTGTAATATATTACTTTTCATCTCTTTACTAAATGTTTCCATATCCTCTATCAATTTGTCTAATGGCGTACTATTGATATTTTTTTTTAAGGGTATAGTCCGGGCGGCATTTTTTGAGGCCAGCGAAATTTTAGCTTTGACAGCAGCAGGCAATTGTTTACTTTCTTTCATGGCCTGTTGGGCTATTTTTTTCGCCTTCGACTTATTAGCTTTTTTTTGTTCGCTTTTAGAACCTCCTACATGGCACCTGGAGCAAGATCCAAAATTACCACCACGAAGTGTTTTTCTTTTTCCTTTTCTGGTTGCTTTTCTGGTTCTTTTGCCTTTTCTGCGAACAGTTCTACGCCGTTTTCTTCCGCCTTTTTTGGTTAATCTTCTTTTTAATGAACGAACCAATTTAGGGCCATATTCTCTAGCAACAATTAATCCTAAAGGGATTAGAACATCTGGTAAACCTCCTCCTTTTTTAGTTTTCATCTTTATATAATATAATATTTTTATTTCGATTGTCATAATAAGACTTTTCTTTATTCCCGTTAGTTTCTTCATTAAGTAGTTCTTCTTGGAATGAATCTAAATTAGTATGGTATACTATAAATTCATATAAATCATGTAAACTATAATTATAATTAAGGATTTCTACCCCAGTAGCATATATTTCTTCATTAATTTCAGTATTCAGTTTTCTTATTTTTTCTAAATATATCATATCAAATAGATCTTCTGGATATAAATCTACCGGTTTTTTTCTCTTTTCTTTTTCAATTACTTTTCTCTTTATAACTTGGTCACCTGCATTTTTCTTTGCTACTTCTGCCCAGTTCATAAATTTTTATTTTTCTTTTAAATAAAATAATTAAAATTAATATTATGAACGCACATTATTTAGAATGCTTAAGAACAAATTTAACAAAATTATTATACATTCTTGCTTGGTCTTCTACGACTAATTCATTTACTTCATAAAAGTGTGTAACCATTTTGTATAATTTATCAATAACATTCTGATTTGTTATCCCACATTCTTCTTCTATTTCGCTATTTAAGAATTCCTGTGTTTCTCTATCCATTGTTAATAGTTCTTAAGTTTCATTTTTCTTTAAGTGTATTTCTAACTAAAACATGTTTTTGTTCTTTTTTTCTGGATTCTTTAATATAATTCAGTAAATTTTCGGCTTGTACTGGATCACCGAAATAATTAATAAAGGTATTGTACAAAAAGGAGTAACTGAGAGACTCCTGATTAGAATGATTGCCTATTTTTAGGGTTGAGTTAAACCTTGGAAGTGACAGTTTTGTTTCACCCATTTCATGTTCATTCATAAAACGCATTATTCGAATAGAATATGATCCTCTTTGTTCTCTCATTGCTGCTGCTTTCTCATTAAACTCTTTAATAACATTATCGCATTTTATGTATAGTTTAATGTCATTTTTAAACTCATCCATTTATTAGTTAATTAGTTTAAAATTGAAAGATATTAACGCTATAATAATATCATACTTTATATTGACAATGGACACTCCTCAGTGCTACAACTTCGCTACGCAGGAAATGACCTATGAATCTCCTATTATAGCACCTACACACACCCATTTCGACGACACTGGGAATGTTATGTCGGTCCAAAAGAACTATTCTCTGCGAAACGCACCCCGTCTATCTAACTATCAAGATGTAAATTGGGAGAAGAAGTATCTGGACATTGATCTGGAACTCTATTTTGCTCAAAAGCAACTCGAGGCAATCCAAAAGGTCTTTCTGCCTCACAAATATGTAGTTTACTCTAATCCCTAATTAATTAAAGTTGAATAATGTATAGTCTTTTTTATCATACTACGATATATTATAACAATGAACTTTACGAAGACTATCTTTGCTCTCCTACTCATTACTTCTATGGTAATCACTCCTACTTACGCTAAACGCTCCCACAAACGGACAACTATTCACGGCATTTTCTCTGGGTGGTATCAGAAGCTCCGCCGTGCTGGTGGGGCTAAATTTCACCGTGAACTCGTAGATGCCGGAGACAACGCCGGTATCGCTCTTATGCATCGTGGAGAGAAGGTTGGTAATGTTGTCGCATCTGGTTTGTCTAAAGCTTACACAGCCGCATGTGTGGCTACCGAAACTGGAACGCATCTTGCTGGTACTCTCGCTAAAGGTACTCTAAATGCTGGTTTTGTAATCGGTAAGGCAAGTATTAATGCTTTTGACGCTGGAATGGATTCTCTAGTAGAGAGCAGTAAAACTTGTGTGGAACCTGCCTGGCATGAGATGCAGCGCACTACTAAACACATCTTTGTTCATGGTAATATGAAAACTATTCCTAAAGATACTCTTGACAATACATTTCCAGGTTTCTCAACCAACACAACCAATATCCTGCGCCACGGCGAACCGGATATCTGTTCTGCGTGGAAACATATCCCGACAGCGGTTCGTAAGGTTCTCCTTGATTCGGATGGCCATCACCCACACTATAAAACCAATGCCGAACTCGCTGATGCATTTGAGGAAGCATTTAAGACAGACTCCTCAGTTAAGCGACACATTGTTGAGGACTGCGACACCGTCTTCGATATGTCCTGTTAAAGGTACTTAAAGAATTATGAATAAGGTATAGTGTAGAGGATAGAATAACTTTTTTAATCCTATCCAGGAGAAAAGGAGACAATGAGGACATTTTCACAGCATGGAAATCCTTAAAGTTGAATTTTCTAGACAGGTAAATATTAGTGCTACATTAAGTAGCACTAGTCAACTAACAGCAATCAATTCGTTTATTATTAAAACAAAAAATGTTGACAGATAATAGTAATAGTAATAAATTACTAGCAGGATTCCCGAGTCTGGTCAAAGGGGCGCGACTTAAGATCGCGTGCTTATGCTTCGTGGGTTCAAATCCCACTTCTGCTAATCGGTTGTTTGACCAACAACCACCACCCGCGTGGCCCAATGGATAAGGCGTGTGACTTCTAATCACAAGATTGCGAGTTCGATCCTCGTCGTGGGTATTTATTTACTGACTGGCGTCCCTTGTTATATTAATACAAGGTCGGGTTCGATTCCCGGAGTAATAATTTATTTTTAATAAAATCTAAAGCTGGGTGGCGCAGTGGGAGCGCGTGAGGCTCATAACCTCAAGGTCGATAGATCGAAACTATCCCCAGCTATTTAACTATTCTTTGTGGTCTGTTCGTATAGTGGTTAGTACCTCAGCTTGTGGCGCTGATAACCTGGGCTCGAATCCCAGACAGATCATCTAATTTCACACCGCTATAGCTCAGTTGGTAGAGCGCGTGACTTTTAATCACGTGGCCGTGGGTTCAAGTCCCACTAACGGTATTCGGGGGTGTAGCTCAAATGGTAGAGCGCTCGCTTTGCATGCG
>Ga0307986_10001251_pt1 | contig 18547 bp, 18 predicted proteins | sample EllFjometageno82_FD_203170 | JGI IMG/M metagenome (GOLD analysis project Ga0307986, IMG submission 203170) | Marine microbial communities from Ellis Fjord, Antarctic Ocean - #82 | ecosystem: Environmental > Aquatic > Marine > Unclassified | place: Southern Ocean | collected 2014-10-09
GGATGCCATTTTCAGATAATAAGAGTTTTAAAAAAAACCCTAGACTAATTGTTGAAGCAAAAGGTGTTTATGTAACCAATCACGAAGGAAAAAAAATGATTGATGGCAGCTCAGGATTATTCTGCAACCCATTAGGACACGGTAGAAGAGAAATAACTGAAGCGGTAACTAAGCAGTTAGATAAGTTGGATTATTGCCAACCATTTAATCAAGGTTTTGGTGGATCATTTGAACTAGCAACAAGAATTGCAAAAAAAACTCCGGGAGATTTAAATAAAATTTTTTACACAATTTGTGGATCAACAGCAGTTGAAACAGCAATTAAAATTGCTGTTGCTTATCATAAAGCTAAAGGTCATGGACATAGATCTAGATTTGTTGGTCGTGAAAGAGGTTATCACGGTGTAAACATAGGGGGCATGACAGTCGGTGGAATGGTCAATAACGTAAAAGCTTTCTCTAGTATACTAATGCCAGGTGTCCAACATATGAGGCATACTCATTTACCAGAACACAAATTTGTTAAAGGACAACCTGAAACAGGTGTAGAGATGGCTGAAGATTTAGAAAGATTAGCAACAAATTTTGGTGGAGAAAATATAGCAGCGTGCATAGTTGAACCTATCGCGGGATCAACAGGAACATTAGTTCCTCCAAAAGGCTATCTAAAACGTCTAAGAGAAATTTGTGACAAGCATGGAATATTATTAATTTTTGATGAAGTAATTACTGGATGGGGAAGAACGGGATCTGCCTTTGGTGCAATAGAATATGGAGTTACTCCAGACATAATGACGTTAGCAAAAGCTACAACAAACGGAGTAATACCCATGGGTGTAGTAGCTGTTAGAGATGGAATTTATGATGCAGTAACTGATGCTTCTTCAGCTCCAGAAGGGTCGGCGGAATTATTTCATGGCTATACTTATTCTGGAATTCCAGCTGCTGTTGCCGCAGCTTTAGCTGTTCAAGATATTTTTGATAAAGATGATATATTTAAAAGAGCAAAAGAATTATCACCTTATTTTTTAGATGGACTGTTTTCTTTAAAAGACTTAGATATCATAACAGGTATTAGGGGTTACGGAATGATGGGTGGTATAGATATTCAAATGAAGGACAAACCAGGAAATGCTGGTTTTCAAACTTTTAAACATTGCTATGATGCTGGTGTTAACTTTAAAAATACTGGTGACACTTTAATTATAGCTCCACAATTTATATGTGAAAAAAAACATATAGACGAAATTATAGAAAAATTACGAACAGGTATTTCTAACTACGCAAAGTCATAGATGATTATTGGAGTACCAAAAGAAATTAAGCTCCAAGAGCACAGAATAGGTCTAACACCCGACAGCGTCAAAGTACTTACAGAAAAAAACCATGAAGTTTTAGTTCAAAATAACGGAGGTTTTGAAGCCGGATTTACAAATGAAGATTATAAAAATGTTGGAGCAAAAATAATAGATAACGCTGAAGATATTTTTAAAAAGGCTGATATAATTGTTAAAGTAAAAGAACCTCAAATGAACGAGGTAGCAATGATAAGAGAAAATCAAATTATTTATACTTATCTTCATTTGGCTGCAGCTAAAGAATTAACTGAAGGATTAGTAAAATCTAAAGCGGTTTGTATTGCGTATGAAACAGTTACAGATGACAACGGTCGATTGCCTTTACTAGCACCAATGAGCGCTGTAGCGGGAAGAATGTCAATTCAAGCAGGAGCTCATTCTCTTGAAAAAAACCAAAAAGGTAGAGGACTCCTTTTAGGAGGCGCACCTGGAGTAGAACCAGCAACCGTTGTTATTTTAGGCGGAGGTGTAGTTGGAGAAAACGCAGCTATTATTGCAACAGGCATGAGAGGGAAAGTTTATATAGTTGATAAATCTGAAGCTAGACTAAAACAATTGCACGAAATTTTTGGAGATAAAATTATTCCAGTTCAAAGCGATAAGGTAGATTTAAAAAAACTTATTTCTGAATGTGATTTATTAGTAGGTGGTGTGCTAATTCCTGGAGCGGAAGCACCTAAATTAGTAACTAAAGAAATGATTAAATCCATGAAACGTGGATCTGTTATTGTTGATGTAGCAATTGATCAAGGTGGATGTGTTGAAACAAGCAAACCTACAACTCATGCAGAGCCTACTTATATAGTTGACGATGTAGTTCATTACTGTGTTGCTAATATGCCAGGAGGAGTACCAAGAACTTCCACTATGGCTTTAAATAAAGCAACTCTTCCATTGTTGGTAAAGTTAGCAGATCATGGTTACGAAAAAACCTTAAAAGAAAATAAAAATTATCTTGCAGGACTAAATATTTTTAAAGGTGAAATCACTTATAAAGGAGTGGCTGACGCATTTAATTTAAAATACACACCTCCTGAAAATCTGATCTAAATACATATGAAATTTTCATTAGAAATTACAATGAAAACAGATCTTTCTACACTACCAAAAGTTAAAGACGTTTATATTACGATGTTGCCTGGAGATGACTTTAAAAAAGTTGCAAGTAAAGCATTGGAGTTAATTAAATCGGGATTCAATCCAGTGCCTCATTTTCCAGCTAGATCCATAAAAAGCCTATCTGACTTAAAAGACTATGTAAAAATATGCAAAGATGGTGGAGTTAAACAAGCTTTAGTAATAGGAGGTGGAGCTCAACCTGTCGGTGATTTCAACTGTTCGTTACAACTTTTAGAGACAGGACTTTTTGAAGGTTTTAAGGTAGGAATTGCTGGACATCCAGAAGGTTCTCCTGATATATCAAAGGTTGATTTGGAGAAGGCTATGAAAGATAAAAAACCTTACGCAGATTATATAGTCACACAGTGGTTATTAGATTCAATTTTAATAACTGATTTTATCTCTAAACAATCAATACCAGTTCACGTAGGAATTACTGGCCCTTTAAAAATAAGCAACTTAATTAAGTTTGCAAGTATTGTTGGTGCAAAAAACTCCTTAAATTTTCTTAAATCTAATATTAATCAAGCAGTAGATTTATTGAAATCAAAAGATCCAAATAATCTAATCAATGAACTAAAAGGTGTGACACAGAATTTTCATATCTATACTTTTGGAGGACTTAAGGAAACAAACAAATGGTTAGAAGAAAATAATTATGCCTAAAAAAAAGAAAAAAGTAAAAAAAACCAAAACTAAAAAAACAAAATCAATCAAATCTAAACAAGAAAAAATGAACTACGATAAAGTAAGTCATTCGATTTCAGTTGATCAATCTGATCGTCATGTTCCATATAATTTAAGACAAAGTGGTCCCACTAAAGTTGAATTATTAATTTCTACAAGAGTGAGAAAATCTCCTTATTGGCACCTATCTATGAAAGCAGGATGTTGGAGAGCAACAATATATAATCGAGTGTACCATCCTCGAGGTTACGTGAAGCCTGAAAAAGGTGGAGCCATGGTTGAGTATGCTGCAATAAAAAAACATGTAACAATGTGGAACGTAGCTGTTGAAAGACAAATTAGAGTAAAAGGACCTGATGCAGAAAAATTTACCGATTACGTTATAACTCGTGATGCAACAAAAATTTCAACAATGAGAGCTAGATATGTAATTCTTTGCAACAACAAAGGTGGAATTCTTAATGATCCAGTTTTACTTAGAGTAGCCGACGATGAGTTTTGGTTTAGCTTATCAGACTCAGATATTGGCATGTATTTACAAGGTGTTAATGCAGATAAAAAATTTAATGTAGATATAGATGAAATAGATGTATCTCCCGTCCAAATACAAGGACCCAAATCTAAAGCTTTAATGAAAGATCTTATTGGAGATCAAGTCGATCTTGAAAACATGCCTTTTTATGGTTTAGCAGAAGCAAAAGTGGGAGGAAGAAATTGTATAATTTCTCAGTCTGGATTCTCTGGAGAAGCTGGTTATGAAATTTATCTTCGTGATGCAACATTGTATGCTGAAGATATGTGGAACACAGTTCTTAAAGCAGGAAAAAAACATAAGCTTATGGTAATAGCACCTGCCCATCACAGAAGAATACAGGCTGGAATTTTATCTTGGGGGCAAGATATGGATAACGAACACAATCCCTTCCAGTGTAATTTAGGATACCAAGTTTCATTATCTGGAAAAGGAGAGTGGGATAAGCAAGCCGACTATGTTGGTAAAGAAGCTTTGGAGAAAATGAAAAATAAAATTAAAAATGGGGACAATGTACACAAACTTCAGTTAGTGGGTTTAGAACTTGGAGGCAAACCAATAGAAGAATACGCTCCAGACTTTTGGTTGATTTCGAGTGATAAAGGTGGTGAGCCAATTGGTTTTATAACATCTCCATGGTATCACCCTGAAAAAAAGACAAATATTGCAATGGGTTACGTGCCTTACGAAGGCAATTTAAACGCAAATGGTTTTCCTATTGGAAATTTTGGTAAAAAGTATAAAGTTCATTTACCTAAAAAATATTCAAGTAAACCTGTTGATGCCGTAGTTGTTCCAATTCCATTTACAGAAAGTTTTAATGCTAATACGCGGGAAGTTAAATAGTTCTAATTTAAAGTGCATATTGCTCAAAGATAAGATTTAAATGCTGTCGTTGGGACGAACCACCCATTTTGGCCGATGTAGCTCTTGTTAATTTCAAAATAAAAGCCTAGGTTGTATACATGAGTGCAGAGTTAAAAACTAAAAATACATTCTCAGTTCACCAAGAAGAAATTATTAAAAAATCAGTCGACGTCAATGATCTAATTGAAAGAATGAATCAAGAAAAAAAACTTGAAAAGAAAAATAACATTATTCTTTCAGCGGCAGCTGTTTCAGCAGTAGCGATCTTTGGTATTATTTTAACAATTTAATAAATTAAATTTATCTAAAAGTTTAGTTAGATAATAGTGTAAACAAAAATTCACTAAAATAATTAACAGTCTTATTATTATTATCAAAATTAAAACGGCTGTTTTTCTTGTTGTAAATATTTGAATAATATCTTTTTGTAGAAAAATCTTTTTTTATAATTTTTTTATCACATAATAATTTTAATTTTCTTATACAAGAAGCTCTTGGTATACCTGTTATTAATGAAATAGATGTAGCGCTCACAGTAGAGTGCGTTAAATCAATATTTGTTTTATCGTTATCATATATGACATTTAAGTTAGTAGTAATTTGATTTTGTATTTTTATATCGCATTGTATTTTAATTAAAAGTAGATCTAAATCTTGAAAATTATTTCTGCAATCTTTTAAATAAAGCATTTGTGTCTTTAAAAAATGAAATGTGTAAAAAGAAAAATTTTTTAAAATTTTTTTTTCTAAATTTTTGCTTTTTTTATTAATTTTACAAAATTTCAAAAAAAATCTCAGAAAGTAAGAAAATTCTTTTATATGTTTAAGTATTATTTTTAATTTTATAGTTTCTATATTCGGAGATATGACTTTATTCCCAAATTTTAACAAAACTTTCTTATGAATTAAATTTAAAACTTTTCTTCTCGCACTTTCCTTTGGTATTCCTGTAGCTAAAGCTATATCAGAAAATTTATGTTTATTTTGATTTATATCACTGTAGTTATTAGTTGCATTTTTTAAAGAAATATCGTGATTTAAATTATCTAATCTTTTCCCCAAAATTTTCTTATGTACACTTCTTTCAAAATACATAAATATATTAACCGAATCTAAATCATTATTACATAGCCTATATAAATCAGACAGCAGACTACTTTGAAAATTTAAAAATTTAAAATTTAAAATTTTATAATTATCATGATATGTTTTTTTTATTTCATCGAATTCAATTTTTTTAATATTGTTAAATCTCGTATTAGATGCAGTGCTCATTATGGGTTATTTAAAATGATTTTTTTGATACTGTCAATATATATTACTATTTTATTAAAACTGTAATATTATAAATACTAATGTTGATAAAAAAAATTGTACAAAACTTTTTTAAAAAAATTGGATATAAGGTTTATTTTTTAATTTATGGTAAAATTGAGAATATTATAAAAGATAACCAAACCGAAAAGATAATAACAAAATTAATAACAATTAATAAAAACACTTATAAGATTTTTTCTATATTAAATGGAAGGCTTTATACTACTAGAATTCACGACACAGCTTTTATTTTACAAAACAACATTATTGATGAAGTCTCATTTCAATATAGGTATTCTAAAGAAAACATTTCACTTAAAAAAGTAAATGAAAATATTGTTTTTAAAAACGGTACGCCAAGATTAAAGAAATTTTTAAATGGTACGGTTGCCTCTCTTTTAACGGGTGGAGGCGGCAATGATAATTATTTTCACTGGTTATTTGATGTTTTACCTCGATTGGCACTAATAGAAAAATACACAAATCTGAATGAAATAGACCACTTTATATTGCCAAATTTAGAGCATAAGTTTCAAATTCAGACATTGGATTTATTGAACATTCCGATTGATAAAAGGTTATCGAGCGTAATTTTTAGACATGTTTCTGCTACTAATTTAATAGCAACAACACATCCTTATGTAATAAGTGATCCAGTGAAAGATGTTCAAGACATTCCTAGCTGGATATCTATATGGCTTAAAAGTAAGTTTATTAAAAACTTAAATTTTAAAAAATTTCCTAAAAATATTTATATAGAGAGAGAAGAAAAAGTTAATAATAATCCCTTTGGCAGATCTATTATTAATGAAGATGATGTTAAAAAATTTCTTTTAAATAAAAATTTTACAGCAGTTAAACTTAAAGAACTTAATTTTATTGATCAGGTTCAGTTATTTAGTCAAGCTAATTGCATTATTGGGTTACATGGTGCGGGATTTGCAAATCTAGTTTTTTGTAAAGAGAAAACTAAAGTTATCGAAATTAAATCTACTACAACGGACAAATTGTATTATAATTTAGCAAATGTGAATAATTTACTTTATGATTCTATTATTATATCTCCTAAAAATAATGAGGCTAGCAATCAGCAAGGAAACTTGCTTGTGCCGATAGATGAGTTAAAAGATAAAGTTAATAAGATTTAAGATGAAAGCAGAGCTAAAACAAAATTTAATAAATATTTCTCTAGTAATTATTTTCACAGTTATTTATATTTTTTATCTTAATTCAGAGGTAATTTTTAATTTTGTGTGGCATTTCAATAATTTATTTATTGATTTAAAAACACCTGTAGGATGGTTGAGATGTGAATATTTTGGATATAATCCCTATACAGACATCAACGAATATTGCAAAACACCCTTTGCTTATGGAAAGATATTCCTAAGTATTCCATATAATATATCACTGGATTATTTTTATACAAAAATACTACCTTATTTATTAATTATTTTTTTTATATATTCTGTAGTCCAATCTTTTGATTCAAAGAATCTAGTAAGTTATATTTTATTATTTTTAGTAATTTTTAATCCTGCAACAACTTTTTTAATATTAAAAATGAATATCGATATTTTTATATTTCTTTTTGTAATATTTTTATCGTTAAATAGGGTTTATTTAATCAATTGGATTTTAATATTTTTTTTAGCGTTTACAAAAATTTACCCAGCCATATTGGGATTAATCATATTTCTTGAAAACAAAGAAAGAAAAATTAAAAATATAATACTGATAATTGCTTCTATTACTTTAATCTCAATTATTTATTTATTATTAAATCTTAATTCATATCATTATATGTTTCACGCAACTGGTGGCAATAAAGCAGGATTTTATTTTTTATTTTCTCTTAATTCAATTCCCAAAATATTAAATTATTTATTTAATTTTAATTACATTTTTTTATTAACAATCTTTTACTCTTTTTTTATTGGAATAATATTTTTCTTATTTAAAAAAAAATATTTTTATAAAGATCTTAACTTTATAGATTTCTACAGTTTTAAATTCAAAATTTTCTTCTTGGGTGCGTCTGTATCAATTCTTTCTTTTATTTTTTTTTCAAACTGGTTTCATAGAGAAATATTTATTATTTTAACAATTCCATTTTTATTATCATTTTATAAAAAAAGAGTTTTAGATATTTTTAAAATAATTATATACTTGATTATTTTCAAATATTTATATTCATACGCTTACGCTTATATAAACGTACATGACGGCATAACATATTCGAATAATCAGAGGGTATTTAGCAATTACTTCATATATGCAATATTATTAAAGAGTTTTATGGATGTAATTCTTATGATTTTACTTTCAACGACAATGTTGTTTTCTACTGGAAAACTTTTATCCGAATTAAAAAAAGACCATTTATAAATCAGCAAGACCATCAATAAAATTTTAATTTGATATTATTGTACCCAAATGTTATTTAAATAAAAATGCTATACACACTAAATAAAAATTACTGGAAAAATAAAAAAGTTTTTGTTACTGGTCACACTGGCTTTAAGGGTAGTTGGCTATGTATTTTCCTGACTTATTTGGGCGCCGAAGTTACCGGCTATTCATTAGAACCAAAAACTAAGCCAAACCTATTTCACTTAGCTAATATTAAAAGTATAATAAAAAAATCTGTTATATCGGATATAAGAAATTACAATAAGCTTTATAAAGAAATTAAAAAATCTAATGCAACTATTTTATTTCATTTAGCTGCGCAACCTCTCGTAAGATATTCTTACACCGAACCTAAAGAAACTTTTGATACAAACTTTTCAGGATCATTAAATTTACTTGAATGTATCAGAAAAATTAAAAAAGTTAAAACATCTATCATTATAACAACAGATAAAGTATATGACCCGAGTAAAAATAAAATTTACAAAGAAACAGATGCTTTAGGAGGTTTAGATCCGTATAGTTCATCAAAAGTTTGTGTGGAATTTTTATTTTCATCTTATGTTAAATCATTTTTTCAAAAATCAAAAAATCAAAAACTAGCGACTGTAAGAGCGGGAAACGTGATAGGTGGTGGTGATTATTCTGAAGATAGACTGATACCTGATATTTACCGTTTTTCGAAAAAAAAATTAAATATTTTTTTAAGAAATCCTCTCTCTATCAGACCGTGGCAACATGTTCTTGAACCTTTAGGTGGTTACTTAAAATTAGCTGAAAAACTTCATGATAAAAATATTAAAAATTTAAGACCAAATTGGAATTTTGGTCCTAATATTTCAAGTTGTAAACCAGTGAAATACGTAGCAGATTATTTTGCCAAATCATTAAATTTAAAAGTAACAAGTCAATCTTTAAATAAAAATAATTTCACTCCTGAGACAAGTATTTTAAGATTAAGCAACCATAAATCAAAGAAGTATATTAATTGGAGCCCTAAATGGTCGCTGGATACGTCACTAAATAAAATTGTTGAATGGAATAAAAATGTTAAAAATAAAAATTGTTTGGATATTTGTATTAATCAGGTAAAAGAATATATTGCCTCATAATTAATAAACTTTTAAAGGCAATATTTAAAAAAACATAAACTATATGAATAAAAATATATCTAAAATTCCTTACGGTAAAAATGTTTATGATCAAAGAGAAATTGATGCCGTAATTAAAACTTTAAAGAATTCAACGCAAATGGGGAATTCAGTTAACACTTTTGAAAAAGAAATTGCTAAGTTGTTTTCAAAAAAGTACGGTTTAATGGTAAACTCAGGATCCTCTGCACTTATCTTAGCAATGAACGTGTTGAATTTTAAAAAGGGGAGTGAGATTATTACTCCATGTTTAAACTTTGGCACCGCTATATCGTCTATAATGCTAAGTAACTTAACGCCCATTCTAGTGGATTGCGAAATAGATACACTTCAGATCGATATAAGCAAAATTGAAAAAGCTATTACAAAAAAAACTAAAGCTTTACTTATACCAAATTTGATAGGAAACATTCCTGATTGGAAGAAAATAAGACAAATTGCCAATAAACATAAATTAATGGTACTTGAAGATTCAGCTGACACATTAGGTGGAATGATTGATAACAAACCAACTGGTATTTATAGCGATGTTTCTATTACAAGTTTTTATGGCTCACACGTAATTAGCTGTGCGGGAAATGGCGGTATTCTCCTTGTAAATAATAAAAACCTCTACTCAAGAGCTAAAGTGTTAAGAAGTTGGGGTAGAATGTCTACACTCATTAAAGATTCTGAAAACATTAATAAACGATTAAACATTAAGCTTAAGGGCTTTGATTACGATAGAAAATTTGTTTTTTCTGAGGCTGGTTATAATTTTGAACCGTCTGAAATTGGAGCATCTTTCGGTTTAGTCCAATTAAAAAAGTTTAAATATTTTACAAAATTAAGAAATAAAAATTTTAAAAAACATTATGATTTTTTTAAAAAGCTAAATAATTTTATTGTTCCCAGAGTAAGTAAAAATGTAAAGACGAACTTTCTAGCTTACCCAATTATTTTAAAAAAAAATGTCAAATTTACTAGAAAAGAATTTCAAATTTATTTAGAAAAAAATAATATTCAAACTAGACCTATATTTACAGGTAACCTTTTAAGACATCCTGCTTTTAGTTCCTTGATATCTAACAGAAATAAATTAAACGGATATAAAAATTCAGATTATATAATGAAATACGGTTTACTTATTGGATGCCATCAAGGTCTTTCAGACAAAGATATTGCTTATATACACACTGTTATTTCCCATTTTAAAAAGTTAGATTATTGATCCTTATCAAATGAATGAAAAAATTTTAGCATTCAGTAATCAAGTCAGAATAAATATTCTAAAAGTATCTCATAAAGCAAAATCCAGTCATGTAGGTAGTTGCTTTTCGATTGTTGAAATTTTAACAGTGTTATATAACAATGTTTTTAAAGATTATTCAAAAAAAAATATTAAAAAATATAAAAATCGATTTATTCTTAGTAAAGGACATGCGTGTTTAGCTTTATATTGTGTCCTTTTCGAAAAAAAAATTTTTAGTAAAAAAACATTATTTTCCCACGGAGAGGATGGTGCTACACAAATGACTCATGCTAGTCACCTGGTAAAAGGTGTAGATTTTTCTACTGGGTCCTTGGGACACGGGTTACCAGTTGCGGTAGGAATAGCCCTATCTTTGAAAATTAATAAGAGCAATAAAAGAACCTATGTTTTAATGAGTGATGGTGAATTAGATGAAGGTACTACTTGGGAATCTTTACTGCTTGCAGGTCATCATCAATTAGAAAATTTATTTATTATTATCGATTACAATAAGTTACAAGCTCTAACTTTTGTAAAAAATACACTTAACATTGAGCCACTAAGAGAAAAATTTATTTCTTTTGGTTGTAAGGTAAAAATAATTAATGGCCATAATTTTAATCAAATTAAAAAAGCCTTTAAATCTAAATGTGTTAAAAAACCGACAGTTATTATTGCCAATACAATCAAAGGTAAAGGTGTAAGTTTTATGGAAAATAATAATGATTGGCACTATAAGTCTCCAAATAAAAGTGAGTTAGAAAATTCAATTAATGAGATTAATGATGCGTAATATATTTATTGATGAATTAATTAAATCTGCCAGGAAAAATAAAAAAATAATTCTAATAGTAAATGACCTTGGGCGTAATGTTGTGGAAAAATTTGCAAAATTATTTCCAAAACAATTTTATAATTTAGGTGTAGCCGAGCAAAGTATAATGAGTATTGCAGCGGGTATGGCTCTCCAAGGACACCATGTTTTTGTTTACTCAATAGGAAATTTTCCTACTTTTAGATGTGCAGAACAAATAAGAAATGACGTTGATTACCATAATCTGCCCGTAACAATAGTAAATGTAGGGGCGGGAGTTACATATGGAAATCTTGGTTATACGCACCATTCAATTCAAGATTTAGGTTTAATGAGACTTTTCTCAAATATATTAATCGGCACGCCTTGTGACGAACTCGAGACGAGTGCAACAGTAAAACATCTGTTACTAAACCCCCAGCCATCATATTTAAGATTAGGTAGATTAAATACAAAAAAAATTCATAATAAACTAACAAAGTTAAAAGAAGGTAAATGGATATCAGTTAAAAGAAATAAAAAATCATCATCCGCTTTTTTAACAACAGGTGTTTCCGCTTATTTAGTAAAAAAATTATTAGATAAATCAGAGTTTAAAAAATTTTCCCACTTTACGATACCTTTATGGGGAGCTAAATTAAAAAAAAAACAAATCAATCAATTTAGAAATTTTAAAAAAGTGATTATTATAGAAGACCACCTTGAAGACGGAGGTTTTGGTAGCTGGATTAGGGAAGCAATAGGTAATAATATTAAAAGTTGTCAAATAATTACTTGGTCCTTAAAAAATGATATTATAAACAAAACTGGTTCACAAAACTATTTAACAAATAAATATTTAAATCAACCATATACAATAAAATGAAAAGTTTAACATTTATTGGAGGTAGCGGTTTTATAGGAAAGTCATTTATTGATGCCTATAAAAACGGTTTACTAAAAAAATTTAAAATTAATAATATAAATATTATTTGTAGAAAAAATTTTAAAATAAAAAACAAATCTAATAAAATAAATATAATTTTAGCAGATATGGAAAAATTAAAAATTCTACCAAAAACAGATTTTTATATATATGCAATAGAACCTCCTTCAGGATTTTCAATTAATCAAAATAAGCAAATTGTAAAATATAAAAAATCAATAAATAATTTTTATGAATTAATGAAAAATAACAAAAATTCAAAAGCAATATATCTTAGTTCTGGAATTGTAGAACAATTTTTAAAAGGAAGTAAAATGAAGGGTTATAAAAAAGCATACGTAGTATCTAAATTTAATTCAGAAAAAAAATTTAAAGAGTTTAGAAAAATTGGAATAAAATCTACAATAGCTAGGTGCTATACTTTTATAGGCCCGCAACTACCTTTAAACAAACATTATGCGATTGGAAATTTTATCAACGATGCGATGAAAAAAAAATATATATATGTAAAGGCATCTGGTAAAATTTTCAGATCTTATATGTATGCAGACGATATGATCATATGGATTTTATCAGTTTTATATAAAGCTAAAATTAGTTGTCCGATATACAATATCGGTTCAAATAAAAAAATTTCTATTAAAGATGTTGCAATTTTAATAGGAAAAATATTTAAAAAAGACGTTTTAATTTCCAAAAAAGAGGCGTCTGATCCTGATATCTACGTCCCCAATGTAAGTAAAACTATGAAAGATTTTAATCTTATAGAAAAATACGATCTCAAAAAAGCGATTAAAAAAACAGTCAATAAAATTGTAGATTACAATTAACTAATTGGTTATATTTAATACTATGCATCCATTCGCAAAAAAAAGTTTTGAATTTTTTAAAGAAAATTATATTAATAAGTTTAATAATCCAAAAATTTTAGATATTGGATCAATGGATGTTAACGGCAGTATCAAAGAGCAGCTCAATTTTAAATGTAATTATATTGGCGCAGATTTAGTAGCTGGAAAAAATGTCAATATTGTTTTAGATGATCCATACAAATATCCGTACGAAGATAATTCTATAGATATTGTTGTTTCTATTTCTACTTTTGAACACACGGAGTTTTTCTGGGAAACCTTTTTAGAAATACTAAGAGTTTTAAAACCTAATGGTTTATTTTTTTTAAACGTACCATCCAATGGTCTTTTTCACAGACATGACACTGATAATTGGAGATTCTATCCTGACGCTGGAAGTACTTTAGTTAATTGGGGAAAGAAAAAAGGATATAACCCAGAACTCCTAGAAAGCTTTATACATGATTACTCAGGAAGAGAAGGAACAAACGATTTTGTGGGTATTTTTATTAAAGATGGAAAATTTTCAAATAGGTACGTAGATAGAATACTTCATAATTTTAAAGAATTTAGAAATGGAAAAATTAATACTGAGGAGAAAATTCTGAATCAAAAGAAGTTTATGCAAGATCAAGATAATTGGGGTTGGAAACTTTTTTATAAATTAAACAAATTATTAGCAAAGATTAAGTACTAAATTATTGATTGTAAAAAAAAATCAAACTATTATAACAAAGTAAATTTATGGCGAGGTAGCTCAGTTGGTTAGAGCACAGGACTCATAAGCCTGGGGTCGGCGGTTCGAATCCGCCTCTCGCTACCAATAACTTATACAGAGGTGTAGGTTTTGGTTCTTAGTCGTTGAACACAGTCCTTCCTATAAGACAAATGTTACAAATTTGTCATAATAAAGTCAGGATTATTTTATCAAATAAAAATTTATTTGCACCAAACTTGAAGTAATTTTGATATATTTAGAATAATTATTATGAGTAAAATTATGATGCATTGCATCTCATTAAATCCCAATCATTTGAAAGCCATAGAACAGTTAGATTATATACCAGTTGGTTTAGGAGATAAATTTTTTTCTAATAAATGGATGACTGATAAAGAAGGAAATAATATTTCTAATAAAAATAAATTTTATGGTGAATATACCTTTCATTATTGGATTTGGAAAAATTATTTAGAAAAATTAAGTAATCACAATTGGATTGGATTTTGTCAGTATAGAAAGTTTTGGACACATCAATCAATAACAGAAGAAAACATAACTTTCGATAAATTAAAAAATAGCGTTCTAAAGACGATAAATTTAGATGAAACATTTGAAACGATTATAGGAGAACCTTTTTATGTAAATCAATTTAGGTTTTCTAAATTTATTAAGAAGTGTTTTAAAAAAATGATTTTTTCTCCTTCATTATTTTTTAATAAAAATAAAAGAAATATTAAATTTCATTTTGATATGATGCATGGAGAAGGCAACATAGAAAAAGCAATAAACCTTTTAAATGATGAAGATAGAAACGATTTTAGAGAATTTATTAATACTAATATTTCTTTTAATCCTCACAACATGTTTATCTGTAAATCAAAAAATATACTTAAAAGTTATTATGATTCTGTTTTTCCGTGGTTATCTAGATGTGAGAATGAATTTGGATTTAATAATTTAAGTGGATATGGTTTACAAAGAATTTACGGTTTTTTAGCTGAAAGATATATGTCTTTTTGGTTTAAGAAATATACGAAATATAAAGTAATGCCAATTTATTTCAAAGATATTACTGACTTTAACTTATAGATATTTATATTTTTCACAAAAGTCATTAAAAGTTTTTAATTTTTTATCTTTGGTAGAAATTAATGGTTTAATTTTACCCCAAACAAGATTAAATTTTTTATCGTTCCAAATTATACCATTCTCAAATTTAGGTTTATAATAATTTGAAAGCTTGTAATAAATGATGTTTGTTTCATCACAACTATAGTAAGCGTGAGCAAAACCTGCGGGAATATATAAGCCTAAACAATTTTGCGCAGATAAAATAATTTTGAAAACCTTAGCAAATGTAGAAGAATTTTTTCTTAAATCGATAACACAATCTAGTATTTTACCCTTTACAACATTTACAAATTTTGCTTGTTGAAATTTAGTTTGAAAATGAAAACCTCTTAATACATTTGCTTTAGAAACTGTACAATATTCAAAAACAAATTTTTCAAATTTAACAATTTTTTGATTATGTGTTTCTCTTAAAAATCCCCTATTATCACTATGTTTTTTTTGTTGTATGATTTTCAATCCTTTAAAAGATGTGTTAATTATTTTCATAACTATTTTGATAATATAGATTTTAATTTATTCAAACACATATCTTGAAATAAAGGAAATTCTCCTTTAGAAAATTTTTTTTTAATTTTATTATTATTTTTTTTTGCAAAATTATAAATAGTTTGAGTTTTCCCACCTATATTTATAATACCTTTTTTATTTATAATCTTAATTAATATTTTAGCTAAGTCTTCATGGTAAATAAAATTTGTTTTAACGTTTGCGTATGCTTTTTTATGAATAAAGGGTTTTTCTGTCATACATACTCTAAGTACTAATGAGTTTTTATACATTTGAACCGCACATTCACCTCCTAATTTAGACCAGGCATAATTATTCCACGGATATATCGGATCTTCTTCTTTATAATTGCCCTTTTTGCCAGCATAGACATAACTCGTAGAAAAATAGATTAATTTAATCTTCCTTTTTTCACATTCATTAACTAGGTTACAAGTACCTATAATATTGAGATTTATACTTTTTGAGATGTTATTTTCATGATCAATCATTGGCCTTGATAAACCAGCTAAGTGAAGAACAGCATGTGGTTTATTTTTTTTTAAGGATTTTTTAATTGAATTCAAATTGCTTATATTCAACTGTGTTTTATTTGTAAAAATAAATTGATATTTAGAATTTGTATCTCTTAGTATTTTTGCGAATCTACTATTTCCACCAGTTACTAAAATTTTTTTCATTATTTCTTTGATATTAAGTTACTTAAATATTTTGAATAATTGCAATTACCATAAAATTTAATTGCATTCTTAATATCATTTTTTTTAATCCAATTGTTTTTTAAAGCTATTTCTTCCAAACAAGCTATCTTTAATCCCTGTCTATCCTCTATGGTTGATACAAAGTAAGATGTCTTATAAAAATCACTTATCGAACCTGTGTCCAGCCAAGCTCCACCGCGACCTATAAATTCTGCTTTTAATTTATTTTTTCTTCTATAGTTATTCAATAAATCAATAATTTCTAATTCATTTCTTTTTGAAGGTTTTAATGATTTGCTTAATTTAACTACATTGTTATCAAAAAAATAAAGACCCGTAACGGCTAAATTTGATATATTTTTCTTTGGTTTTTCTATTAGATTTAATATTTTTTTATTCTTGTTTATGGTTGCTACACCATATAGCTGAGAATTTTTAACAGGATGTAAAAAAACTTTAGCTCCGTTTTTTAATTTAACACAATCTTTTAATTTATTTGTAAGACTTTGACCGTAAAAAAAATTATCTCCTAATATTAGAGCGATATTGTCTTTACCTATAAATTTTTCTCCTACTATAAAAGCATCCGGCAAACCTTTGGGTTTTTCTTGTTCTGCATAAGTAATTTTTATTCCTAAATTATTTCCGTTGGGTAAAACTTTTTTAAATTGATCTTTTTGACCTTTATTAACTATGATTAAGATATTTTTAATTCCAGATAACATTAAAATTGATAAAGGGTAAAAAATAAGTGGCTTATCATAAATTGGGAGCAATTGTTTATTTACGGATTTAGTTAATGGACTCATTCTTGACCCAATTCCACCCGCTAAGATTATTCCTTTTTTTATCATATGTTTAATCCTAATCTTTTGTAAAATAATTTTTTTGAAAAACTTTTGAAGAAAGATTTGTTTTCTAAGTACCAGTTAAAAGTTTCTGATAATCCAGATTTCAAATCTCTTTTTGCCCTCCATTTAATTAATTTTTTTATTTTATTACTATTAAGAGCGTATCTTAAATCATGACCCGGTCTATCTTTAACAAATTTAATTTTTACTTTGTTTCCTACTTTGAATTTATTTTTTTTTATAATTTTAATTAGCATATTTGTTATTTCAATATTGTTTAAATTTTTACCAGAACCTACATTGTAGCTTTCTCCAATTTTACCTTTTTTATAGATCTGAAATAAGGCCTCACAATGATCTTGAACGTATATCCATTCTCTAGAGTTTTTTCCGCTTCCATAAATGGGCAAAGGTTTGTTATTTATAATGTTAAATATTAAAGTAGGAATTAGTTTTTCAGGATATTGGCCTGGTCCATAATTATTACAACAATTAGAAATTACAGCCTTTAAACCGTATGTTCTTATATAAGATTTAATTAAATGATCAGAACTTGCCTTTGATGAAGAGTAAGGTGAGCTCGGTGAATAGGGATGATCCTCTGAAGATCTTGATCGACCTTTTAAATCTCCATACACCTCATCGGTCGAAACATGCACTAGAGTAAGATTTTTTTTTATTATTTTTTTATATTCCCTCAAAGTTTCCAGTAGATTGTAAACACCCAAAATATTACTTTTTATAAACTTATAAGGATTATCTATAGATCGATCAACATGAGTTTCAGCAGCAAGATTAAACAAAACGTCGGGTTTATATTTTCTGAAAATAGACAGTAATTTTTTTTTATTATTTATGTCGAGTTTATAAGAAATAAAGTTTTTAGTTTTTACATCTTTAAGATTATATGAATTTGAAATATAGGAAGCCTTATCAATGTTTATAACAAAAAAATTTTTTTTAATTAAAAATTTAATTAAATTACTGCCTATAAATCCAGAACCACCAGTTACTATGACTTTTTTCATTTTAATTTACAAGATTAGTACGATCAAATATATTAAATTAATAAAAGAAATATCTTTTAAAATCAAATAGTATTAATTTATTATGTCATACAACGATATTACAATTGTTATAACTTCTTTCAAAAGTAGCTCAAAATTGATAAGTTGCCTAAACTCAATCAAATCTGAAATTAAAGTTCTGGTTATTGAAAATTCAGATGACAAGGAGTTTCAAGCCAAATTGAAGAAAAAATACAAGAATTTAGAATGTATTTTAGCGGGAGAAAATCTTGGTTATGCAAAAGGCAATAATTTAGGCTTATCAAGAGTTAAAACAAAATTTGCCTTAATAATAAACCCTG
>Ga0307986_10001252_pt1 | contig 18542 bp, 17 predicted proteins | sample EllFjometageno82_FD_203170 | JGI IMG/M metagenome (GOLD analysis project Ga0307986, IMG submission 203170) | Marine microbial communities from Ellis Fjord, Antarctic Ocean - #82 | ecosystem: Environmental > Aquatic > Marine > Unclassified | place: Southern Ocean | collected 2014-10-09
TAGCTTTAAAAAACTTTAGTGTGAACTAAAGTTAGTTTCGTTAAAGTGTGTACGACAATTTCTTAATTAACCTAGCCGTCCACACTTCTCTTCTTAAAAATTTACAATTTAAAAAAGCTAAGATTTTCAAAGAAAATCTAAAACACACCAATAGCAACAGATAACTTACATTAAATATTACTTAAAAATGTGAAGCGCCGTTATATTACAAAAAAAAGATAAATCAAGGTGTATATTAGTTAAAAAAATGAGCAAAATCAAAGCTTATTGGCTACTTACCGTTGAAAAGACTTGCTTATTTTTGTATACGAAAGTTCTATTATGCTTACATATAAAATAACTAATATTCTAAAAAATAGAAGCTACTTTCTATATTTTTTTATTTTAGCAATTTTTTTTCTTCTATATGCATTAGGGGTCAGTCAAATAAAAGCATACAATAATTCTAAGAAAAATAGTTTTAATTCATTCGTAAATTCAAATGAATTTAATAATATAAAAGAATATATTTTTGAGAATTTAAACTCTCCCTACAAAGAATTTAATTATATTGTCCAAAGTAACGATACGATTGATAAAATTTTAAAAAAACACAATATAGCTGTTGACGATATTAATAGTATTGCGTCATCAGTTGTTGAAAAAAAACTATCAAATATATTTGCTAAAACAGAGGTCAAAATTGTCGTGAAACAAGAGTTTGGAACTAACAATATTATAGAATTATCCTATCCTATAGATGAGATCACTACAGTGGAAATAAAAAAAATTAAAAATCGTTTTGTTGTTAGAAAAAATATTTTAGAATTAGAAAAAAAAGAAATTGTATTATCAAATACTATAAAAAATAATCTATATAGTTCTGCAATTGAAGCTGGCATTGAACCGAACATTATAGTTGAGTTTGCTAATATATTTGGTTTTGAGGTAGATTTTCAAAGAGATATTCGTAGTGGAGATAAATTTGAAATTTACTATGAAAGATATGTCGATGAGAATAATGTTATTAGAAATACAGGTAAAATAATTTACGCATCTATGTTTGTAAACAATAAAGAACTTTCACTTTATAATTTTAAATTTAATAATAGAGATGACTATTATGACGTTGATGGAAAAAGTGTCATAAAAACTTTAATGAAGACTCCAATAAATGGGGCTCGTTTATCTTCTTCATTTGGTATGAGAAAACATCCTATTCTTGGTTTTAATAAATTACACCAGGGTACAGATTTTGCTGCTCCCAGAGGAACTCCAATAATGGCTTCTGGTTCCGGAGTTGTTATACGTGCGCAGAAATATAAAGGATATGGAAACTATGTTTCAATTAAGCATAATTCAACTTACACAACTGCTTATGGACATATGTCAAAATTTGGAAGGGGCGTGCGTAGTGGTGTAAGAGTTAATCAAAGTCAAATTATTGGGTACGTAGGATCAACTGGAATGTCAACGGGGCCACATCTTCATTATGAAGTAATTAAAAATGGAAAAAGAATTAATTCACAAAGGCTTAAATTACCTACGGGGAAAATTTTGAATAACGAAGCTAGAAATAAATTTGAAGTTGATAGAATTAAAATTGACGTGAGGCTTGCTGCTCTAAGAAAGAAATAATTTTAAATTACTTCTTTTTTTTTAGTCACTATTTCTGTAGATGGCTTGACTGTATTAGAGCTTTCTATTTTTGGTTCTTTAGGCTTAACATTAAGTTCTGCTAATCTACGATTATAGTGTTCTGCGTGTTGAAGATAATTTTCATATGCCACCGGATCTCCTGAGGTAAGAGCATCTTTTGCGAGTTGTTGAAATTTTTGTGCTGTTTTTTCTACATTAAAAGGGTTAGTCATTGAACCATTGCTCCTAGAGCCATTGCCATTCCCATTAGATTGAAAATAACTATTTGAACTATGTCCATTATTATTTCTTGGCCTAAAACCGTTTCTTTGATTTTGATTTCTTGGTCTAAAATTTCTTCTTTTTTGATCAATCATTTATGGGTTATATTTTTTTATAAATTAATTTTAAAGTCTTGCCAATATACATCTAATATTATCTTGATAATCTTTAACTAACAATTCTTCTTTAAAGCCTTGTTTTTTTAAAATTTGTGAAACGTTATAATGTTGCCCGTAACCTATTTCTAAAGCAAGCAAACCTAATTTTTTTAAAATAGTTTTTGATTTGTAGATAACTTTTTTGATAAGGTCAAGCCCATCCTTGCCGCCGTCTAAAGCTATTTTAGGCTCAAATTTTTTAACATCATCAGATAAATTTTTAATTTCACTAGTTTTTACATAAGGCGGATTAGATACAATTAGGTCAAACTTATGATTATAGATATTATCTAATGATTTTGTAAGAAACTTAGTTCTGTTGTTTAACCCAAGATTATTTGAATTTTTTTTTGCAACATCAATAGCTTTTTTTGAAATATCAATTCCTACACCTTTTGCTTTTTTAATTTCACTTAAAACACTTAAGAGTATGCACCCTGTGCCAGTTCCAATATCTAATATGTAAGGATGTTTATTTTTAAGTTTTTTAATTATAAGATCACAAAGCAATTCAGTTTCCGGTCTTGGTATAAGTGTACTTCGGTTGACAAAAAAAACTTTACTCCAAAATTCTTTTTTTTTTAAAATATATGCTAGAGGTTCACTTGTCGCTCTTCTGCGTACTAAATTATTAAAATCATGAATATTATTTTTAGAAATTTTTTCTTCAGGATTTGTTATTATCTGTTCTCTCTTTTTTTCTAATAAACTAGAAAGTATAATTTCAGTGTCTAGCTGATAAGTTTGAATTTTACTGTTCTTTAAAATTTTTGAACCTGAATTTAATAAATCTGAAATGTTCATTATGCTAAATTTTGCAATTTTAAATCTTGTTCTTTTAACCTTAGACCTTCATTCATTTCTTCATGCGTCTCTCCACTTAAAAATTCCTCCAACTTATGAAGGGTTAGATTTATTCTGTGATCTGTAACTCTGCCTTGTGGAAAGTTATAGGTTCTTATTCTTTCGGACCTGTCGCCAGTTCCAATTTGATTTTTGCGATTGTCTGCACGTTCTTGATTTTTTTTTCTTCTTTCTGCTTCATACACTCGGGATCTTAAAATTTTTAAAGCTTTTGCTTTATTTTTATGTTGAGATTTTTCATCCTGTATACTCACTACTACGCCTGTAGGTAGATGTGTTATACGTACAGCGCTATCAGTTGTGTTAACAGATTGTCCACCTGGTCCACCTGCTCTAAAAACATCTACTCTTAATTCTGATTCTTTGATTTGAATGTCGACTTCTTCAGCTTCAGGTAAGACGGCAACGGTAGCAGCTGAAGTGTGTACTCTCCCTTGAGTTTCTGTTGACGGCACTCTTTGTACTCTGTGCACCCCTGACTCATATTTTAAGTACGAATAAATATCATTTCCATTAACTGAAAATATAACTTCTTTAAATCCTCCTGCCTCACTTTTAGAAATGTTTATAATTTCTATTTTCCATTTTTTTTTTGAACAGACCTTTTCATACATTTTAAACAAATCTGAGCAAAAAAGAGAAGCTTCTAAACCACCTGTTCCTGCCCTTATTTCAACTATAGCGTTTTTATTGTCGTCTTTGTCTTTTGGTAATAAAAATATTTTTAACTTATTTGTGTGATCATTCCTTTTTTTCTTTAATTCATCTAGTTCTTTTTCAGCAAGTATTATCATTTCGGGATCGCTGTTATTATCTTTCAATATCTGCTCTAGATCATTTTGGTCGTTATCAAATTTTAGATATTCTCTAGCACAAGAAACAATGTTTCCTAGTTCTGAATATTCTTTTGACTTTTGTGCAAACGTTTTTGGGTCAATTGTTCCTGTTGATAGTTCTTTTTCTAAACCGTCATGTTTGACAACTAATGCCTGAACTTTTTCTAAAGGTATCATGATTTAATTATTTTTTTCAGCAGTCTTTTCTTCCACTAGCTGGACGATTTTTTTAATAATGTCTCCACTTGGTACTTTTTCATGGGGCACACCAGATAGGTATAAAAGATTGTTGTCTTGCCCGCCACCTGTTAGGCCTATTTCTGTTTGGGCAGCTTCTCCAGGACCATTTACTACACATCCAATTATAGACAGAGTGATAGGTTTTTTAATATGCGCAAGTTCTTTCTCTAAGATTTTTACTGTATCAATAACTGGAAATGCTTGTCTTGCACATGAGGGACATGAAATAATTTGAACCCCTCTTGCTCTTATGCTTAAAGATTTTAAAATTTCATAACCAGCTTTAATTTCTTCGATTGGATCTGCTGACAATGAAACTCTAATCGTGTCACCTATTCCCTGCATTAATAACTTCCCAATGCCAATAGAAGATTTAATACTTCCAGTCAAAAGACCTCCTGCTTCAGTTATGCCTACATGCAATGGATAATTGCAAGATCTTGACAACTGCTCGTATGACTTTACTGCCAAGAAAACATCTGAGGATTTAACACTTATCTTAAAATTAAAAAAGTCATTATCTTCCATGAGTTTTATATTGTACATAGCACTTTCTACTAATGCCTCTGGGCAAGGTTCTTTGTATTTTTCTAACAAAGTTTTATCTAGGGAACCTGCATTTACACCTATTCTTATTGAGCAATTATAATCTTTAGCCGCTTTAACTATTTCAATAACTCTATCGTTCGATCCAATATTTCCTGGGTTAATTCTTAAACAGCTAGCTCCCATCTTTGCCGCTTCAATAGCTCTTTTGTGGTGAAAGTGTATGTCTGCTACTATTGGAACATTTACTTCCTTAACTATTTCTTTTAATGCGTCTGTGGATGCTTCATCTGGACACGATACTCTTACTATATCTGCCCCAGCGTTTTCTAAATCTAAAATTTGTTTAATAGTTGCTGATGCATCAGATGTAATAGTATTAGTCATAGATTGAACCGATATTACTGAACTACCCCCTACTGGCACCTTGCCAATCATTATTTTTTTGGTTTTTTTTCTAATAATAATTCGATGTGGTCTAGTTTCCATAAAATTAATCTAAGTTAAAAACTGAATGAAGTTTTTTTACAGCTCTTGTCGTGTTCAGTTCATTCACAATTACAGATATTTTTATCTCAGAGGTTGATATGGCTAAAATATTTATTTTTTTCTGAGCTAAAGCTCTGAACATTTTATAGGTCACTCCTGGTGTAGTTATCATACCAGCTCCAATGATTGATACTTTTGAAACTTTTTTATCAGCACTAATAGATTTAAATTTAACATTTTTTTTATTTGATTTTATAAGTTTAATTGCCTTGTTTAAATCGTTTCTTTTTATTGTAAATGTTAAATCTGTTTCCTTTCCGTCTGGAGAAATATTTTGAATAACCATATCCACATTTATTGAACTTTTTCCCAAAGGTTCAAATATATCTGCTGCAATTCCAGGTTTATCTTGAACGCCTAAAAGTGTAATCTTAGCATCATCTTTAGAATAAGTTACTCCTGTTATGGTTTTGGAATAATCAATATTTTCTGAACTAAATATTTTAGTACCTTCTTTATTGGAAAAAGTTGACCTCACATGTAAGGGAATGTCATATATCATAGCTGTCTGAACGGCGGAAGATTGTATTACTTTTGCTCCCAACGATGACATTTCAAGCATTTCTTCGTATGAAATTTTGCTAATTTTTTTAGCTTTTGGGAAATTTTTTGGATCAGTAGAAAAAACACCTTCAACATCTGTGTATATCTCGCAGTGATCCGTTTTAAAAAAATTTGCAATTGCAACTGCGGTCGCGTCAGAACCACCTCTACCAATTGTTGAGATGTCTCCATTTTTTGATATACCTTGAAAGCCAGGAATAATTGCTACCCCTTTGTTTGAAAGAAATTGATTTATTTTTTCAACATTCATATTAATAATTCTTGAATTAGTCTGTTCGCCATCAGTCAGAAGAGGTATTTGCCAACCCATAAAGCTTTTAGCTTTAACCTTAAGTTCGTTCAAAGCCCCAGCTAACAAAGCTGAGGTTACTTGTTCGCCCGTAGCTAATAAAACATCTAATTCTCTTTTGCTGAATTTTTTACTTATCTTTTCCGATTGTTTAACTAGTTCGTTAGTTTTACCAGCCATTGCTGAAACTACAACAATGATTTTATTGTTTTTTCCTATTCTTTTTTTAACTAATTTCGCTGCGGCAATAATTCTTTCAACACTGCCCACTGATGTGCCCCCAAATTTGATAACTATTTTTGTCATATATACAATTTAATTGTAAGCTATAAATATCTTAATTTAGAAATTTAACAAGAAGATGTAGGATAGAATAATGAGCACTGTAAATAAAGATGAAATTGAAAAATTTTCTAAACTAGCAGATGAGTGGTGGGATATTAATGGAAAATTTAAACCTTTACACATGTTTAACCCTATACGTATTGAGTATATTGTAGATGTAAGCTCAAGACAATTTAAAATAGACAAAAATAAACAATCTCCTTTAAAAAATTTACAAATTTTAGATATCGGTTGTGGTGGTGGTTTAATTAGTGAACCTATGACAAGATTAGGTGCTAATGTAACTGCTATTGATGCTTCTAGTAAAAATATTAATGTTGCTAAAGCACATGCTAAAAAAAATAATTTGAATATAACTTATTTAAATGAGCTACCAGAGAGTTTAAGTTCAAAAAAAAAATTTGATATAATTTTAAATCTGGAGATAGTTGAGCATGTAGATAATTTAGATCTATACTTGCAGTCTTGTTTTAAACTATTAAAACCAAAAGGAATAATGTTCACAGCTACTTTAAATAGAACATTCACTTCTTTTATAAAGGCAATAGTTGGAGCAGAATATGTTCTCAGGTGGCTGCCAATAGGAACACATGACTGGAATAAGTTTGTAAAACCGGAAGAACTTGAAAACAAAATTACTGATTTAGATTTTTCAATAATTAATTTAACTGGTTTAAGTTTTAATCCTTTTTTTCAAGAATGGAAAAGAACTAAAGATTTGTCTGTAAATTATATTTTAGTTGCTCAAAAAAACTAATTTTCTTTATCTTCTATCCAGGGTATGGGATCTAGTTGTATACCTTCTTCTTCTAAATCTTCTTTTTCTTTTGAGCTAACGGTTCCATAAATATTTTTATTTTTTTTATTATTATAGTAAATTTCTCTTACTTCTCTGGGAAATTTATCTCCAACAAATTCAAAATTTTTTTTAACAAACTCTTTTACTTTTTTTAATTCTTTTGTAATCTTAATAAATTCTTTATTATCAATTCTATTTTTAACTTTATTTTTTTTGCTAACTACATTGGGTGACATAATTGACTTCTCTATTAATTTTGACTTACAAAAAATGCACTCTATAAAATTTTTTTTTTTAAGTCTTTCGTACTCTATTGAACTTGAAAACCAACTTTCAAACTCGTGTTTGCTTTTGCATTTTAAGAGATATTTAATCATATATGACTTAGGTCATGGTCACCTTTGTAACTGCAACGTCTAGCTTCTTCTGTAGTGGGCATTTATATCTATATAGTCGTGTGTGAAATCACATGTATAACACTCATACTCTTCTTTGCCTTGTTTTAAATCTACTGTAATTAAAATTGACTCCCATTCCATGTACTCTTTTAACTTCTCCTCATTGTAACTCTCTGAAATTTTTCCTTTTTCCGCAACAATAAAATCACCAAGCTTGATAATTATTTTTTTTTGGTCAACTTCTTCACCTGACTTTCCTATGCCCATTAAAATTCTACCCCAATTTGGGTCTTCACCTGCAATAGCAGTTTTTACAAGTGGTGAATTTGCAATTGAGAAGGCTATTTTTTTTGCTCTTTCTTTGAACTCTGAATTTATAATTTTTATAGTTATAAATTTTTTTGCACCTTCGCCGTCAACTATAATTTGTTTTGCTAAATCCAAACAAACAGTCTTCAGAGCTTTTTCAAATTTCAAAGCTTCTTTGCTTGAAGATGTATTTAATTTTTTACTCTTAATTTTTTTTGTTGAAAATATGGCAACCATATCATTTGTTGAAGTGTCACTATCTACGGTTATGGCGTTAAAAGTACTGGCCAAAACTTTGTTTAAATATTTATTTAATATCGCAGAAGAAATATCAGCATCGGTAAAAATGAAAGAAAACATAGTAGCTAAATTAGGAGCAATCATTCCTGAACCTTTAGCTATTCCAGATATGCTTACTATTTTATCGCCAATTTTTATTTCTGAATAAGCCACTTTTGGCTTTGTGTCTGTTGTCATAATAGCAGATGCCATTTTTAGCCAGATAAGTTTATTTTGATTGAGCTTTAGGTTGTCCACTAAATTTGGGATATTTTGTATTATTTTTTCAACAGGAAACTTTTCACCAATAACACCGGTTGAAGCAAATAAAATATCTTTAACTTTACTTTTTTCATATCCGCTTTCTGATTCTGGTTTTTTTAAACAATCAATTAATTTTTTTGCTATTTCACTCAAGCTATTAAAGCCTTGATCGCCAGTAAATGTGTTTGCATTTTTTGTGTTCACTACTAATGCCTTAATATTGTTTTTCGTATTTACTCTGTTCCAAGTTATTGATTCTGATACAATTGAATTTTTTGTATAACACACTGCATAATTAGCCCCTTCTGGGAAATAGAATAAAGAAAGATCTTCTCTTTTGTTTTTGTAAAGATCGGCTGATACAGACGCTACTTGAAGACCTTCAATATGCTTGAGTTCCTGGAAGTCCCCCATTTTCGATATTTTTTGGACAGAACTTAAGAGATTTTTAATATTTATTTTCATAATTGTTGTTTAATTTAAATTATAAATACATATATAGAGTACTAAGGATAAAGCTACAAATCTACTAACATGAATCTATTTTCAAAAGCATTAAATAAAATTTTCAAAACTGGCAACCAAAAAGACTTGGACAGGGTCAAACCACTTGTTGTTGAAATTAATAATCAAGAAAAAAACTTTAAAAACCTAAAAAATGAAGAATTTAAAGCCAAAACTCATCTTTTAAAAAAGAGTCTTGAAGACGGTAGAAATCTAACGTCTGTAATTCCAGAAAGTTTTGCTTTGGTGAGGGAAGCAGCGTACCGAGTTTTGAATGAAAGGCACTATGATGCCCAGTTAGTGGGTGGTATTTTCCTTCACGAAGGAAAAATTGCTGAAATGAAGACTGGTGAAGGGAAAACACTAGTATCTACTTTGCCCGCATACTTAAACGCCTTAACAGGTAAAGGTGTGCATATTGTAACTGTTAATGACTATCTAGCTAAGAGAGACTCTGAGTGGATGGGCGAAGTGTTTAATTTTTTAGGATTATCTACAGGGTGCATTACAAATGAACTAGATGACATACATCGTAAAAAAAATTATGATTTTGATATTACTTACGCAACTAATAATGAATTAGGTTTTGATTACCTGCGAGATAATATGAAATATGATTTAACAGAAATGGTACAGAGAGATCATCATTACTGTATTGTAGATGAGGTTGACAGTATATTAATTGATGAATCTAGAACTCCATTAATAATATCTGGAAAAAGTGAAGATAAAAGTAACTATTATTTATTATCTAATAAATTTATAAAAAAACTTCAAAAAACGGACTACGAAGTGGACGAAAAAAATAAGAATGCAATACTAACTGACGCAGGTATAGATAGAATTGAAAAATTAGCTTTTACCGATGGTGTTTTAAAAAATAATAATTTTTATGATCCTCAAAATTTAGATCTTGTTCACCATGTTAATCAAGCACTGAAAGCTAATTTTTTATTTAATAAGGATGTTGACTACATTGTTAGAGATAATAAAGTTCAAATTATTGATGAGTTTACTGGTAGAATTTTAGACGGCAGAAGATTTTCGGATGGATTACATCAGTCTATAGAGGCGAAAGAAAATGTAGAAATACAAGAAGAGAATCAAACACTAGCTTCTATTACTTACCAAAACTACTTTCGTTTATATCAAAAATTATCTGGAATGACTGGGACAGCACTAACTGAAGCAGAAGAATTTTATGATATTTATAAGCTAAATGTAATTGCGGTGCCTACAAACCGCCCTATGGCTAGACAAGATTTTAATGATCAAATTTTTAGAACTGAAAAAGAAAAATATTTTGCGATAACAAATAAAATTATAGATTGTCATACAAAAGGACAGCCTGTCTTAGTGGGGACAACTAGTATAGAAAAATCTGAGAGAATTTCTCAAAATTTAATAGAGAAAAAAATTAAACATAGCGTCCTAAATGCTAAGCAACATGAAAAAGAAGCCAAAATAATCGCAGAAGCTGGTAAAATTGGTGCGATCACGATAGCCACCAATATGGCAGGAAGAGGAACTGATATTCAGCTTGGTGGTAATAAAGATTTTAGAGATGAGGATAATCAAAGAGAATTATCACAAATCAAAGAAGATAAAGAGAAAGTAAAAACATTAGGTGGACTTTGTATTGTTGGCACAGAAAGACATGAAAGCAGAAGAATAGATAATCAATTAAGAGGTCGTTCTGGTAGGCAAGGGGATCCTGGAAGTTCAATTTTTTATATTAGTCTTGAAGATGAACTAATGAGAATTTTTGGTGCAAATTCTATAGATGGAATGTTAAAAAAATTAGGACTTAAAGAGAATGAATCAATTGACCACCCTTGGATTAATAAAGCAATGGAGCGTGCTCAACAAAAAGTTGAGGGTAGAAATTTTGACATAAGGAAAACGTTAATTAAATTTGATGATGTTATGAATGATCAGAGACAAGTAATTTTTAGCCAAAGATTAAAAATACTTAAAGGTAAAAATATTTCTGAAACCCTGAGTTCTTTTCTGGACGAGGTAGTATTAGATTTAATTAAAGTTAAAGACAACTATGAAAAATCAAATGACAAAACTGTTTATTTAAATGCACTCAAAAGTATTTCAGGAAATATACTAGATGACAAAGAATTAATAGAACTGGCCGATGAAACTGAAAGCGAATTTATTAAAAAATTAAAAAATCTTTTTCAATCAAAGCAACAAGAAAGAATTAAATTGATTGGAGAGACTGAAAATAATGATATTGAAAAAAGAATTTTTTTACAAATTATTGATTTTTCTTGGCGATCACATTTACAATACCTTGAACAACTCAGGCAAGTTGTTGGGCTACGGAGCTATGGACAAAAAGATCCATTATCGGAATTTAAAAAAGAATCTTTTGGTCTTTTTGAAAGTCTTTTAGAAAAAATTAAAATTGATGTTATAAAATTTCTTCTAAATCTTAACGTAGTTATTTCTCAAGAAAAAGAAATGGACAATAAAATAAAATCTAAAATCCCTGAAAACTGTCTTCTTAATTTAATGAAAAATCAAAAAATACAAAGAAATGAAAAGTGCTCAGCGACTGGTAAGAAATTTAAAAACTGTTGCGGTGCTAACTTATAAGGTGTTATTTCTTCATGGCTTTGAAAGCTTTTAATGCAGCATTCCTTGCTTCCTCGTGTACAACGATTGGCTTTGGATATGTTTTACCTAACTCAAAATCTTTAATCTTTTCATTTAACTCCCATGGTTTATGGATAAATTTTTTGGGAACATTGGCCAGTTCTGGTATCCATCGCTTTACATATTTACCAAGCGGATCAAATCTTTCTCCTTGTAGAATAGGATTAAAAATTCTGAAATATGGAGCCGCATCTGCACCACAACCAGCTACCCATTGCCAACCGGCAATATTGTTTGCTTCATTAAAATCTAATAAACAGTCTCTAAAGTAGGCTTCTCCTTCCTGCCAGTGTATTCTTAGATGTTTAACTAGAAAGGAGGCCGTAACCATTCTTACCCGATTATGCATCCACCCTGTTTGATATAATTCTCTCATACCAGCATCAATAATTGGATATCCTGTCATACCTTCTTTCCAAGCCACTAAGTGTTCTTTATTTTCCTGCCAGGGAAAATGGTCAAAATCTTTTCTCAAATTTCCCTTAAGCATTTCTGGAAAATAATTGATCAAACTATGGCTGAATTCTCTCCAACCAAGCTCGTTTATATATTTTCTATAACCATTATTTTTAATTTTAATTTTTTGACACTCTTCCCAAATAGTTTCTATGTGGATTTGACCAAATGATAAATATGGGGAGATTTTAGATGTGCCTTCAAGACTAGGAATGTCTCTATTTTCTCCATAGCTTGATAAATTATTCTTTATAAAATATTTTATACTTTCTAACGCTGCTTCTTCAGAAGGATCCCAAAGTTTTTTAAAATTTAAATACCATTTTTTTTTTGGCAACATAGTTTCTAAATTTATTGATTGATCTAAAAAATTAATTTTTTTTTCTTTAGTCTTAATTTTTAGTTTTTTACTAAATCCTTTTTCTAAGTAAAATTTTTCAGCTGTTCTCCAAAAAGGAGTAAAAACTTTGTAAGGCGTGTTATCATTTTTTTTTATTTCATGAGCCTCGTTTAAAAGATTGCCTTTAAATATTTTAAAATTAATATTTTTTGATTTAAGTAAATTTGAAGAGTATTTGTCAAATGATAGAAAGCTAGGCTCGTAAACTTTATTCCAATAAATTGAAAAGTTTTTTTTAGTAACAATTTTTTCAAAAATTTCTTTATAAGAATTGGCCTCTATTATCTCAAGATTTATATTATAATGATTTAATTTTTCTTTGAAATTTTTTAATGATTGATGGAGCCACCAGATTTGTGCAGATTTTTTACTGAAATTCTTTTTCTTGAAAATATATAAAGCACAAACATGCTGATGTTCTTGAGTGGCGTATGTTAATGCGTCATTCTTTAATGTTCTAAAGTCATCTCTCAGCCAAACGATACCAGTGTTTTTATTCATATTAATTATATTTATCAAATTTCAGAAATAATGATACGTGGTTTGGAGTGGTGGCCTTGGTTTGAATCGCACAAACGACACATACCTTTTCAGGGTACTGCTCTACTACTGAGCTACAAGGCCTAAAATCTAAAAGTTATTCTACCTTTAGTTAAATCGTAAGGTGTCATTTCCACCTGAACGTTATCGCCTGTTAAAACTCTTATTCTATTCTTTCTCAATTTTCCAGCTGTATGAGCTAAGATTTCATGATTGTTTTCAAGCTTAACACGGAACATTGCATTTGGTAAAAGTTCTGTGACTTTGCCTTTAAATTCTAAAGTTTCTTGTTTAGCCAATTATTTTTTTCCTTTTTTTAATCTTATTTTAATTGAATTTGCGTGACCTTCAAGATTTTCGTATTCAGCTAGATTTATAACCGATGTTCCTAATCTTTCAATACCTGATTTGGTCATTTTTATTACCGAGTATCTTTTTAAAAAATCATAGACTGACAACCCAGATGAAAATCTTGCAGAACCTGATGTGGGCAAAACGTGGTTTGGACCAGCTAAATAGTCACCTATTGCTTCTGGGGAATATTGACCAATAAATATTGATCCAGCATTTTTAACATTTTTTAAAATTTGATTGGGTTTTCTAGTGAAAATTTCTAGGTGTTCTGGGGCAATTAAATTAATAGTTTCTATTAATAGTTTTTTATTTTTTACTAATATTGACAAGCCAAAATTTTTTAAACTTTTAGAAGCTATCTTTTTTTTCGGTAATACTTTTAACTGTTCGTTCAAAAAATAATTAACCTTATTAATCATTTGAAGGTCATCAGATATAATTATCGATTGTGCACTTTCGTCATGTTCTGCTTGTGCTATTAGATCGGCTGCTATCCAGTCAGGTTTAGACCACTTGTCAGCAACTATTGTTATTTCTGAAGGGCCAGCTATCATATCAATTCCCACATCCCCAAAAACTTGTTTTTTCGCAGCAGCTACATAAGCGTTACCTGGGCCAACGATTTTATCTACTTTATTTACGATATTAGTACCATAAGCCATTGCTGCTATTGCTTGCGCGCCACCTACTTTATAAATTTCTTTTACCTTACATTTTTTAGCAGCGTATATTACTGCTGGATTGTAGTCTGTACTCATAGACGGTGTTGCCATATATATATTTTGTACTCCCGCAACTATTGCAGGGATACAATTCATTAACACTGAACTGGGGTAACTAGCTAGTCCACCCGGAACATATATACCCACTTTATCTATTGGTTTCGATTTATAAGAAAGTGAATTTTCAAATCGGTCCGTGTAGCTAAAGGAGGATAATTTTTGTTTTTTATGGAAATTTAAAATTCTATTATAAGCTATATCAATTGAAATTTTTGTTTTTTTATCTAATTTCTTTATTATTTTATTTTTTTCATCTCTGGTAAGCTTTATATTATTTAATGAAATATTTTTAAATTTAGAAAATTTTTTTTCATATTTGATTAAAGCTATATCTTTATTTTTTTTAATATCTTTTATTATAAGTTTAATTTTTAAGTCGATATTGTTATCTTTAGATTTTCTTTTATCTAATATAAAACTCAGTTTTGATAAAAAATTTTTTTGGCTTCCTTTAATTAATCTGAGCATTATAAAAAATTATGTTTTGGTGCTGTTTTACTTTCCCATGGAGAGCCTTGATCATCCAAGGTCACGTCGATTACCTCAGCACTTATTTTGATTATTGCACCACCAGAAAAAATTAATTTGATTTCATAGCTTTTATCAGACCGTATGGTGCTTTCAATAGTTAAAAAATCTAAGAATTGTTCGTAATTTTTTACGTTAATATTTTTCGACAAAACACCAATAACATTATCAAATTTTAGCACTGTTCTTATTCTTTTATTTTTTCTAAAAACCCCTTTTTCTACATCTTCCCACATAAACCTATTTAGCTGAATTAAAAAAATTCTATTTTTTTTTAAATTAGCTATATCTTTTGATAGAACTATAGAATCTTGCAAGTGCGCGGCTATAACCCTGAGGTCTTTTTCTGAAGTAGCTAGAAGCTTTAAATTTGTTACTTTCACTTTAAATTCTATTAATATTAGCTTTGCATTTTTTTAATTTTTTTTCCAAATTTTCATACCCACGATCTAAATGATATACTCTATTAATTGTTGTCCTTTTGTCGGCCACTAATGCTGCTAAAACTAAACTTACTGAGGCTCTAAGATCGGTTGCCATAACCTCAGCTCCTGACAGATTAGTTGGTCCAGTAATAAGTGCTATATTATTTTTAGTACTTATTTTAGCTCCCATTCTCTTGAGTTCTGGTACATGCATAAACCTATTTTCAAAAATGCTTTCTTTCACTTTTGATATTCCTGTTGCTTTTGACATTAAAACCATAATTTGAGCTTGTAAATCAGTTGGAAACCCCGGGTAGGCTTCTGTTTTGATGTTAATACTATCTAATTTTTTAGACTCAAAAACTGTAATCCTATTTTTTTCTACTTTCATTCTAACCCCCATTTTTTTCATTATTTTAATTTCGGTACTTATGATTGATGGGTTTATTTTATTTAAAACAATTTTTTTTCCTACTAAAGCACCGGCTATTAAATAAGTGCCTAGTTCAATTCTATCAAAAATTATTTCATGATTTGCTGTCTTAAACTCATTAGTACCAATAATTAATATTTTTCTTTTGCCAATAAAATTAATGTTAGAACCAATTTTTTTCAAAAAAAATATCATATCTTGAATCTCTGGTTCTATAGCACAGTTAGAGATAATTGTTTTTCCTTTTGCGCATACCGCAGCAAGAATGGCATTCTCTGTTGCTCCAACTGAAATAGATGGAAATTTTATAAAATTTCCTTTCAATCCATTTCTAGCAGACGCATGTATATACCCATTTTTTATTTTAATTTTAGCTCCAAGTTTTTCTAAAGCAAATAAATGTAAGTTAACCGGTCTGGTTCCTATCGCACAACCGCCGGGCAATGAAACTTTAGCTTTTTTATATTTTGCTAATAATGGTCCTAAAACCAAAACTCCCGCTCGCATAGTTTTAAGTAAATTATACGGGGCTACTGTTTTTAATTTCTTAGTATTTGAAACATTTAATGTTTTTTTTTCCTTAGAAATTTTTATGTTTAAACCAATAAATTTTAATAAATTTATCATTGTGTAAACATCCTGCACCAAGGGAACATTTTTTAAAATTAAAGGTTTATTAGTAAGAATTGCAGATGCTAAGATTGGTAAAGTAGCATTTTTTGATCCAGAAATATTTATAGAACCTGATAATATTTTTTTACCTTTGATGATAAGTTTCTGCATCAATAATGATTGAGTTTAAACTTTCGGAAGAGTAACGCCTCTTTGTTTCATGTATTTACCATTTCGGTTGGCATAAGTTACTTGGGGCTTTTCATTGCCTTTAATAAATACAAATTGTGCAATTCCTTCATTAGCATATATTTTTGCTGGTAGTGGGGTTGTGTTTGAAAATTCTAATGTTACGTGTCCTTCCCAACCGGGCTCAAGAGGAGTAACATTTACTATAATACCACATCTAGCATAAGTCGATTTACCAAGACAAATAACAAGTACATCTTCGGGAATTTTAAAATATTCCATTGTTCTAGCTAAGGCAAAAGAATTTGGTGGAATAATACATTCTTTACCAATTTTTGTAACAAAACTTTCTTTTTTAAAAACTTTAGGGTCAACAATTCCCGAGTTCACATTTGTAAAAATTTTAAATTCATTCGATACTCTTGCGTCATAACCATACGAAGAAAGCCCAAAAGATATTTTACCTTTTCTTACTTGCTTTGAAACAAAAGGTTTAATCATGTTTGTTTCTTTGGCCATTTTTTTTATCCATTTATCTGAAAGTACGCTCATATTTTTTTAATTTTTTCTTTAAATTTTTTTCTTTTTTTTAAATTAGCTTTTAATGCAATTTTACGATTAATGAGTCGAGAATTTTTTTGAGTCCTAACTTTACTCATTTTAACTATTCTTTATCAGGATTTGTTAAATCTTCAAGAGTAATAGGTTTGTCTAAATCGTGCATTTTTTTTTCATCTTCATTTTGAGGGTCTGTACCTTTTTTTGCTCTTCTTTCTTCTATTCGAGCTTTTCTTTTGGCCTCTTTTTTCATGGCCTTCTCATTTCTTGTAGATTTATAGTCGTAATGAATGCCCATGTGAATTCCTGCAGTTTTTTTGATTTTACTTTGTTGCTTGAAATTATGCAAGTCTCTAATAAAATACTAATTCTAATCTTACGAGTAGTATATGTGGCTCATAAGAGAGTGTATTCTATAGTTAAACAAAAGTGTGCTCTTCTCTACTTGTTTACAGGCCTCTAATTCATTTTTCTTTTTTTTAATATAATAAAAATTAACGACAGGATAACGGCAACTAAAACATCATAAATAGGCTTTGCGTCTGGGTAACAAAAATTCCACAAAATTACTAAGGTCACCCAAATAATCCAATTTATTATTTCTTGCTTTTTTCTATTCATCTTTTTAAATTTAACATCCTTCTTCTGTACATTTTTTATTGGAATCTACTGTGTTAAAATGATCGATTGATTTTATGGCACTGGCCATCAATGATTTGTAAATATTTAAATAACCATTCAAACTGTTGGAAAGTTCTGCAGCTTCTTTCTTCATGTTCAATCTAGAGAAATTTAATAGCATAATTGAATTACCATTTGGTATATTGCCGTCACTTATATCTATTGGTTTGTGAAAAAGGTCATTAGACGTAAGTATATTTTTTTGAAATATTGATTTTTCTTTTATATAAAAAAGTTCATTTGCTTTTTTGCACAATTCTTTCGCTTTAAATAAATAATTTGGTTTTAAAGTTTGATCATATAAATCCAAAAACATAGCTATGCTATATGCGTAATCTTCTAAGAAAACATCTGATTTTATAGTTGTGTGTTTTAATTTTTCTTTATTAAAAAAAACTTTATCTAAATTTTCACAATAAGTTTCAGCAGTTTTCAAAAAATTATTATTTGGCAGTACTTGTTCGGCGTACGTTAAAGCGCTTACCCACAGACAATTTAAATCCAACTGAATTTTGTTGTCAAAAAAAGGTTTTATTTTTTTTTCTCTTAATTTTTTAAGCTCAGAAATTACTGATTTAGTTGGTGTTTTTATTTCTTTTAAGATTGTTTTTTTTTCCCAATTTCCTTCTGGTTTTACGTCAAAATACTGATCTATATCTTTTATTTTATTTAGCTCTTCGTAGCTAAAAACATAATATTTTCCCTCTTCTCCGTCGCTATCGGCATCATAGGCTGATCCTAATAATTTATTTTCTAAGTTGATGAAATTTTTATTAATAAAATCTATTGTTTGAATAATTTTTTTTTCAAAATAATCATTTTTTTTTACTTTTATGAATTTAGATAATAATAAAATAAATTGAGCATTATCATATAGCATTTTTTCAAAATGGGGGATTAACCAATTTTCATCTACCGTGTACCTTGAAATTCCCCCTTCAACATGGTCATATATTCCCTGTGAGCACAATTGTTTCAAGATTAATTCTACTGATTCTAGATACTCTATTTTTTTGGTTTTATTAAAAAAAAATAATAAAACATCATATATATTAAATATTGGGAATTTTG
>Ga0307986_10001255_pt1 | contig 18509 bp, 19 predicted proteins | sample EllFjometageno82_FD_203170 | JGI IMG/M metagenome (GOLD analysis project Ga0307986, IMG submission 203170) | Marine microbial communities from Ellis Fjord, Antarctic Ocean - #82 | ecosystem: Environmental > Aquatic > Marine > Unclassified | place: Southern Ocean | collected 2014-10-09
TTAAATAAAAAAAACATTAATCTTATTTTTAATAATTTCTATGTGGGCCCTTAGCTCAGTTGGTAGAGCAATTCCCTTTTAAGGAATGGGTCGATGGTTCGAGTCCATCAGGGCTCACCAAAAAACCCTAAGATATTGTTATTGGAGGATAGTCTAAAATTATTTCATTTTCCCATTGGGTTAAATTTTTAATTCTTGTATCCGTTGAAGGGTGCGTACTCATAAATTCTGAAATTTCTTTCCCTTTTTTTGAAGCCTTCATTCTTTCCCAAAGTTTTTTTGTTTCACGTATGTCGTATCCAGATAATGATGAGAAAATCATTCCTAAATAATCGGCTTCACTTTCTTGTGTTCTGTTAAATGGATTCATTATTCCCATCTGAGATAAAAGACCGACTGTATTCATTCCTGTAACCCTATTGACCTGAGATAGTTTTCCACCAGTAAGTATATCGATTAATTGAGTTCCGGTATTTAGTAAAACTCCACGGCTAGCTCTCTCTATAGAATGTTTAGCAACTGCATGAGCAATTTCATGGCCCATTACTGCTGCTAACCCGTTTGTATTTTTTGTTACATCTAGAATACCTGTGTAGATGGCAATTTTACCACCTGGCATACACCAAGCATTCTTTACTTTTTTATCTTCAATTAGAATGTACTCCCAATCAAAACCAATTGTGGGATCTTCAATATTTGATCTTATGAAATACTCTGTTATAGAATCTTCTATTCTTTTTCCAATACCTTTAATCTCATCAAGTGTTTTTTTATCATCACTCATTTTTTCTTTTTCTTTAACTTTTTCGTAAATTTGAGCTGCTTGCGCATTAAGTTTAGCTTCAGAGATAATTTTGAATTGCCGTCTATCAGTAATCGGTGCTGTAGAACAACCATTCATCATAATGCCACAACAACTACACCCAACATAACCTAAGAATTTTCTTCTATTCATTTTATAAAAATTTTGATATTTATATAAGTACAATCTTTATGAATTTAAACAATAAAATATTAGCTGTTCTTTTTATCTTATCAATATCGTTTGTTATATATTCAACCTACTAATAAAATCTTATGATTAAAAAGAAAAAAAAATCTATAGCTCTAAGATTAAGAAACTACTTTTTTACTGGTGTTATTGTTTTAATACCTATTGGTTTTACTCTTTATTTAAGTAAATTTTTAATTAATTTCTCAGCTAAACTTGTACCATCAGGTTTAAATCCAAACACTTATCTTCCTTATTCGATACCAGGTATAGAAATTATTCTAACTGTCATTTTTATAACAATAGTAGGTGGTTTATCTTTATCTTTTTTAGGAAAAAAATTTTTACAAATAGTTGACGATTTATTTAAGAGAATACCAATATTAAGAACTATTTACTCAGCTTTAGGGCAAATGACAGATTCATTTAGGAATCAAGAGAATAATAAAAAAAGTGTAGTATTAATAGAATATCCAAGAAAAGGTACTTGGGCAGTTGGTTTTGCTACTAAAAAAAATGAAGGTGAAATTAAAGATAAAACTAATAAAGAGTTGATAAATGTTTTTGTACCAACAACACCTAACCCAACTAGTGGTTTTTTGTTAATGTTTCCAAAAGAAGATTTGATTTATTTAGATATGACATTTGAAGAAGCTTCAAAATTTATTGTATCTGCTGGAACATCTAATCCAAAAAACTAAACTATGTCGTTAATTATATCTGCTTGGTCATATAATTTTAATAAAGCTTTATACTTCTCAATACTAGAATTTTCTTTTTCAATTATTTTAATTTCTTTTTCAGCCAAGAGAAATAAATCTTCATTTTGAACGGGATCAGCTAAGCGAAAATTTTTCACACCACTTTGTTTAAAACCCAACAAATCACCAAATCCTCTTAGTTTCATATCTTCTTCAGATATTTCAAAACCATCATTTGAGTTTTTTAAGATGTTAATTCTTTTTTTTGCATTTACACTTAAGTTTGATTTGAACATCAATATACAGCTTGCCTGTTTTGTACCACGACCAACTCTGCCTCTTAATTGATGCAATTGTGACAATCCAAATTTATTAGCATTTTCAATTATTATTACATTTGCATTTGGAAAATCTATACCAACCTCGATTATTGTTGTTGATACTAAGATTGAATATTCTTTGTTTAAAAATTTATTTAATATTTTCTCTTTTTCTTGATTATCAATTCTACCATGAAGTAAAGCCACTTTATTAGGAAAAAGTTTTTCTAAAAATTTGTATTTATTAACAGAAGATTGATGATCTAATTTTTTAGATTCTTCTATTAATGGGCAGACCCAAAATACTTGATTACCCTCCTTAATTTCTTTTTTAACAAAATTTAAAACATCATCAATTTTACTTTCTAGTTTGCTATAAGTTTTAACTTCTTTTCTATTACTTGGTTTCTCTTTTATTATAGAAACATCCATATCCCCATAAACAGACATCGTTAAGGTTCGAGGAATTGGTGTTGCAGACATTAGAAGAACATCACAATTGTTCCCACCTTTATCAGATAAGAGTTTTCTTTGTCTTACACCAAACTTATGCTGCTCATCTATTATAATGTAACCTAATTTTGCAAAAATTATCTTTTTTTGAAAAATTGCATGTGTGCCAAAAACCATTTGAGTCTTGTTATTCTGTAAGTTTTTGATAATTCTTTTTTTCTCAATATTTTCACTTTTACTAGATAGAAGTTCTATTGAAATGCTTTTGGGAAATAATTTTTTAGCAAGATTATAATGTTGTCTAGCTAAAATTTCAGTAGGGGCCATTAAGGCTACTTGAAATTGAGAACTAATAACATTTAGTGCCGAAATTAATGAAACTATAGTTTTACCACTACCAACATCACCCTGTAAGAGTCTAAACATTTTACTTTTAGACATTAAATCTCTATTTATATCTATTAAGGATGTTTGTTGGTCTTTTGTAAGTTTAAAGTTTAATTTATTAGTGATTTCATTATACGACTCATCATTAAATTTTTTAGATGTTTTTTTTATTTTTTTTATTTTTTTTCTTATTTCTGAATTCACTAAAAAAGATGCAAATATTTCATCATAAGCTAATCTTTTATAGAAATTTGACTTGTAATTATCGATATTTTTTGGATCATGTAACTTAATGATAGATTTATTCCAACTTTCATTATCAAACTTCTTTAAAATATTCTGGTTATGCCATTCATTTAGAATTGGTAAATTCTTTAATATTTGATTGATTATCTTATTGTAATTTTTTTCAGTAATACCTTCAGTTAATGAATATTTATTATGAACCACTTCTATTAATGAACTATCATTTGAAACGTAAGTTGGATTTGTAATTTGATATTTACCTTTGTAAGAGCCAATTTTGCCACTGATGCTTACTTGTTCATTTAAGGGTAAGATTTTTTTTACATAACCCTCATAACTGTTAAAAAAAATACAGTCTATTTTACCAGTTTCATCTTCACAATTTACCCTATTTGGTAAATTTCTTATTCTTGGAAATTGATATTTAATAGGAAATATTTTTATTGTTTGAATGTCTCCAATTTTAAGATCACATATATTACTTGTTAAACTTCTATCTGTGTATGATTTTGGTAATCGCCACAATAAATCAAAAATATTATTGACTTTTTTCTTTTTCAAAATTTCCATGGTTTTCTTACCAACCCCACTTAATTTTGTTAAATCTGATAATAAATAATCATAATTATTTATATTTTCCATGTTAATTTTAATATATTAAATTTTAGCATGATTAATATAACGAATTTAAAAAAAAAAATTATCTATAGATCCAATTATAGAGGCACGAAGGAAATGGATAAGTTGTTAGGATCCTTTACTAAAAAACATATCGACACACTAAAAGAAGAGGACTTACAACATTTAAGCAATCTATTAGATTGTGATGATGAAAATCTTTACAAGTACAATCAAGGTCTAGAAACAACAATTAAAATTGACACAAATAAAGTAACAGAGCTGTTTAAAAATTATGTATATGTCTGTGAGTAATGGCGGAGAGACTGAGATTCGAACTCAGGAAAGAGTTGCCCCTTTGCCGGTTTTCAAGACCGGTGCATTCAACCGCTCTGCCATCTCTCCGTTAGTGAGGTTTTATAATTATAAAATTTTAATTCAACAATAAAATTGATAAATTAATCATTTAGTGAACTATTACCTTAGATATTAATATAATGAAAAATCAAAACTTCAATAAAGGTATAATTTTAACTGCACTAGGATCCTTTTGGTGGGGTGTAATAGGAGTTATATATTTTAAATATATCTCTTTCGCTGGATCAATTGAAGTTGTGATACACCGTTGTCTCTGGACATCTGTAGTTTTGATCATATCTACATTTTATTTTTCAAAATGGCATGTATTTTTTAAAATTATTGCAAACATGGAGAAACTTATTTGGTTATTTTTTTCAAGTTTATTAATATTCATAAATTGGGCCACATGGATATATGCGCTAGGCACTAATAGAATTATTGATGCAAGTTTTGGATATTTTATAATGCCGATACTAAGTGTCTTTTTGGGATATGTTTTTTATAAAGAAAAAATTAATATGAGAAGAGGTCTTTCTATTTTATTAGTTTTAATATCCATATTATTTCTTTTGATTGTTAGTTATAATTCAATTCCATGGGTTGGAATAATTGTTGCATTTAGTTGGGGTTTTTATAATTTATTAAGAAAAAAAGTTAATGTTGATACTGATGTGGGTTTATTAATTGAGAGTCTTTTTATATTACCCTTTGCTCTATTTTCATTTTATATGATTTTTCAGAACGATTTAAATGATTTCAGTTTAAATAACCCGTCATTAATGTTTTTACTGATGTTAGCTGGTCCAATGACAGTCATACCACTTTTTTTATATGTTAGAGGTGTTGAACTTTGTGGCCTTGGTCCAACAGGAATGATTTTTTATATAACACCAACATTTCAGTTCTTGCTAGGTTTTTTTTATTATAATGAAGAATTTTCGTTCGAAAAATCATTAAGTTTCATTTTAATATGGATTGCTGTAATCATTTATCTTAAAGACTTGTATGAAAATGATTAAAATTTTAATAACCATAATATTAATATTCTCTAATTGCCTATCAGTAAATGCTAACGAATCCACATTTGATGAATGGATGAAAAATTTTAAAATTTACGCTTTACAAAAAAATATTTCAGAAACCACATTTGATGATGCGATGTCTAATGTTCAATTTTTACCAAAGGTTTTAGAGTATGATCGATTTCAACCTGAGTTTTATGAGGATACAAAAACATATGTATCCAAAAGAACCTCTAAACAGAAAATTAAGCAGGGTCTTGCTCTTCACCTTAAGAACAAAAATTTTATAAATTCTATAGATAGTAAATTTTCTGTTGAAAAAAGTTTATTACTTGCATTAATGGGAATTGAAACTAATTTTGGTACCTATGTTGGTAAAATGGATATATTATCTTCATTGGCAACACTTAGTTTTGACAAAAGACGCTCAGAATTTTTTACTAATGAACTAGTCACTATACTTCAGCTTGTAGAAGCTGGAACTGTAGATCATAAAATTTTATATGGATCGTGGGCCGGTGCTTTTGGAAATTTTCAATTTATGCCTACCACAATAGATAGATATGCAATTGATTATGATAAAAATGATATTATTGAATTAAAATCAATTGAGGACTCTTTTGCATCAGCAGCAAACTATATTAATAAAATTGGGTGGAAAAAAAATAAACCCTGTTTTATAAAAGTTAAATTAGCAACTGACACACCAAAAAAACTTTTAAATACATCAGCAAAAAATATACATAACAAGAATAAGTTTAAAAATCTGAAGAAATACATAATTAACTATAAAGATATAAATATAGATGATTCTTTTGTAGGAGCAATAATAACCCCTGATAAAGATATCATACCAAATTCTGAAAATTTAGAGCCAGCCTTTATAGTTTTTGAAAATTATGAAAAAATATTGCAGTGGAATAGATCATTAAGATTTGCCTTAGCTGTATGCACCTTAAAAGAAAAATTTGAAAATGAATTATAAAAATTTTTTTTTGATAATTATATTTTTATTATTTACAAATTGCACTACCAACAAACTTTCTGTAAATAAGAAAAACCCAACTTTGATTAAAGTGTTTTCAAATAAAGGTTTTGCCTTAGTCTTTAATCAAAAAGATTATGATAATGGATTAATTTCTAAAAAAATTGATGAACGCAGTTTATTAATATTTCAAAAAAATTTAAAAACAAATACTTCAGTTAAAATTACAAACATGCTAAATAATAAATCTTTGATAGCTAATGTTGGAAAAAAAGCTAACTATCCAACATTTAATAATTCCGTAATATCAATAAGAATAGCCAATGAGTTAAGTCTAAATACTGAGGAGCCCTATATAGAAATAATAGAAATATCAGAAAATTCTATGTTTGTTGCAAAAAAGGCTAAGACTTTTGATCAAGAGAAAAATGTCGCAAAAAAAGTACCTATTAAAAGTATTGATATCAGTGATTTAAATATAATTAAGGTAAGTGATGAAAAGACACCGAAGAGAAATTTTTCTTACGTGATTAAAATTGCTGATTTTTTTTATAAAGATGCAGCAAAATTAATGGTTAATAGAATTATTAACGAAACAACAATTAGAAACCCAAAAATTGAAAAAATTAATAAAGAAAAATACCGTGTATACTTAGGTCCCTTTGACAAGATTAATTCTCTACAAAAATCATATAATGATATACACATACTAGAATTTGATAATATCGAATTTATAAAAAATGATTAAATCAAAACTTTTAACAATAATAATTATCATACTTTCATTATCTGTTAGTGCTAAGGCTGCATTCGATATAAATGCAAGAACAGCTATTCTTCAAGACTATTTATCTGGAGAGATTTTATATGAAAAAGAACCTGATAAATCTATCTATCCTGCTTCTATGACAAAAATAATGACAGCTATTGTTGCTTTTGAATTAATTAAAAGTGGGGATCTAGATATGAATGATAAGTTTATTGTATCTGAAAATGCTTGGCGATTATCTTCTGCGGGTTATTCTTCAATGTTTATAATGGTTGGTGATGAAGTTAGTGTTGAAGATTTATTAAGGGGAATAATTATTGCATCTGGCAATGATGCTTGTGTAGCTTTAGCTGAAGGTATTGCAGGAACAGAACAAGAATTTGCTCTATTAATGACAGCAAAAGCTAAAGAGATTGGCATGGAAAATACTAATTTTGCCAATTCTTCTGGAATAAATAACACTGAAAACAATTCAACTGTAAGAGATATTATGATTATGTCAAAATATCTTATTAAAAATTATCCAGATGAATATAAAATTTTTTCAGAAAAAAAATTTACATGGGACAGAACTGGCGGTGAACCAATATCACAAGGTAATAGAAATCCACTTTTATATAAAAACTTTGGTGTTGATGGAATTAAAACAGGATATTTGGCTGTAGAAAGATATTCATTAGCATCATCTGTTTATAGAAATGGTAGAAGACTAATTGCAGTCGGTAGTGGTTTTAACACAAAAAAAGATAGGTCTAAAGAAAGTGCTAAGCTGTTGACTTGGGGTTTAACAAATTTTGATTTAGTTGAAATTGCTAGATCTGATACCCCTATCGAAAGTGCTGAAGTTTGGTTGGGAAAAAAAGATCTTGTAGAAACATATGTAAAAAATGATGTTTACAAAACGATTCCTAAAGCAAGAAAAAAGTTTTTGAAAGTTTCCATTAATTACAGTGGACCAATTGAAGCGCCAATTAAAAAAGATGATATTTTAGGAAAATTAACGATTACGTATAAAAATAAACTTGTGGGAGAACATGATTTATTAGCATTTGAAGATGTAAAAAGGTTAAATGTATTTTCTAGATTAATAAGATCTATTAATTTTTTAATTTGGGGTGATGTCTAAAAAACCACTTATTGTGTTTGAGGGTGTTGAGGGTAGTGGTAAATCTCATCATATTAACATACTGGCAAATTATTTAACTAAACAAAAAAAGAGTTTTATTAAAATACGAGAACCAGGTGGCAATAAAAATTCTGAAAAGATTAGAAAACTTATACTTGATAATAAATCAACATTTAACAAACACACAGATCTACTGCTATATCTATCAGCTAGAAGTGAAAATATAGATCTTATCAAAAAAAATTATGGTAAAAAAATTATATTAATTGATAGATTTGTTGATTCCACATTAGCTTATCAGCATTATGGTATGGGTGTAAATATTAAATTTATTAAAAACATTAATGATTTTTTATTAAAAGATATAAATGTTGATTTTACGTTCCTAAATCTTGTTACGCCGCAAAATATGAAAAGAAGACTTTCTAAAAGAAAAAAACTTAATAGATATGATCAATTTAGTGAAGGTTTTTATAAAAAAGTTCAAGATGGTTTTATTAAAATTCAAAAAAAAAACCCAAAAAAATATATGAAAATAAATTCAAATCTAAATATTGATGATAATCAAAAAATAATATTGAATAAAATTAAAGAATTAATATGATAACGTATCAAAAAGTTTCAGAAAATGAACGTTTATTAGGATTGAATTCCTTTTTTAATGAAATCATAAATCTTTATACTGAAAAAAAAATGCCAAATAAAATTTTATTGTCAGGTAAAAAAGGCCTAGGTAAGTCAACACTAGCTTATCACTTAATAAATTGCATTCTATCACAAGGTGAAGATTATAAATATGATAATGAAAAATTTGAAATGAATAAAGAAAATAAATCCTATAAACTTGTTAAAAATCATTCTCATCCAAATTTTTATCTAATAGATTTAATAGATGAAAAAAAGAGTATTGATGTTGCTCAAATTCGTAACATGATAACTTATACTAATAAATCTTGTTTTAATAATATGCCTAGATTTGTTTTAATTGATAATATTGAAAACCTAAATAAAAATTCTGTCAATGCCCTATTAAAAATAATTGAAGAACCTAATAATGGAATTTTTTTTATTTTAATAAATAATAATGAAAAAAAAATTTTACCTACATTGAAATCAAGATGTTTAACTTTTAAAATTAACCTTACATTTGAGCAATCAATAAATACTGTTAATCAATTACTTAACACAAATATTTATGAGCACATAAATGCTGATATTTTAGATTATTATATCACTCCTGGTGAAATTATTAATCTAATCAATATAGCTGACGATAAAAAAATAAACCTTTTAGAACATGATTTAAAGAGTTTGTTAAGATTGTTGATTGATAATAACTATTATAAGAAAAATATAATCATAAAAAAAATGATAATTAATTTTATTGAGTTGTTTTTTTTAAAAGAGTACAAATTAACTAAAGCTAAAAATTCTCTATTAAATTTGTATCAAAATTTTCTTAAGAAGAGTCACAATGTTGAAAAATACAATTTAGACGTAGAAAGCTTATTTCTAGAATTTAAATCAAAATTATTGCATGAATAAAGATTATTACATAACGACACCAATTTATTATCCTTCAGCAAAGCCTCACATGGGGCATGCTTATAGCAGCATCATTGCAGATTTTTTTGCACGATTTAAACGTATTGATGGTTATAATGTTCACTTTTTAACAGGTACAGATGAACATGGTCTGAAAATTCAAAGAGCAGCAGAAAAAAATAACACTGATCCGCTTACTTTTTGTAACGAGATTAGCAAAACATTTAGAGATTTATCTAAAACATTAAACCTATCAAATACTGATTTTATAAGAACTACAGAAGATAGACACAAAAAAACTGTGCAATATATTTGGTCTGAATTAGAAAAAAATGATAACATTTATTTATCAAAATATTCAGGTTGGTATTCTGTTTCTGATGAAGCTTTTTATAACGATGATGAAATTAGTGAAAAAGATAATATCAAAATATCAATTTCTTCTGGATCGCCTGTCGAATGGATAGAAGAGGAGTCATATTTTTTTAGACTATCGAAATGGCAAGACAAACTACTAGATTATTATGAAAAAAATTTGGATTTTATTTCTCCAAAATCTAGAAAAAATGAAGTTGTTAACTTTGTAAAAAGTGGTCTTAAAGATTTATCTATTAGCAGAAAAGCATTTTCGTGGGGAATTAAAGTTCCTAGCAATCCTGAGCATGTTATTTATGTTTGGCTAGATGCCTTAACAAATTATATCAGTGCTCTAAATTATCCTGATACTAATGATGAATTATTTAAGAAATTTTGGCCTGCATCTGTGCACTTCATTGGCAAAGATATTTTAAGATTTCATGCTGTTTATTGGCCTGCATTTTTAATGGCCGCAAATATTCCCTTACCCAAAAAAATCTTTGGTCATGGGTGGATATTATCAGGTGACGAAAAAATGTCTAAATCTAAAGGCAATATTTTAGATCCTTTAGAAATAATTGAAATGTATGGGCTAGATCCTTTAAGATATTATTTGATAAAAGAAGTTTCATTTGGTAATGATGGAAATATATCACAAGATAAGTTGGAGGATTGTATAAACAGTGATCTTGCTAATAACTATGGTAATTTATGCCAGAGAGTCACTGCTTTTGCAGAAAAAAACTGTTCTTTGAAAATACCATCAAATAAAATGCTTAAAGACGAGGATCTTAAAGTATTAAATAAATTTACTGAAAATTTATCAACATTAAGAAATGAAATTGATAAACAAAATATTAATTTCTATATTGATTTTATTGTTAATGCATTATTCGAAGCTAACAAATATTTTAATGATCAAGAGCCTTGGAAAAAAAAAGATGATAAAACAAGGTTAGAAGCTATTGTTTATACAGCATTAGAAATAATTAGAAAAATTTCATTCATGCTTTACCCCATTATTCCTGACTCAATAGAAAAAGCTCTTAAGATTTTTAACCTTAAGCCTATTGATATTATATTTGAATCAATAGCAGTTCACACCCTATTAAAACCTGGGGATAATATTAATAAAGTTAGTATCTTATTTAAAAAAATAGAAAAAAATAATGATTGATTCACATTGTCATTTAGATCACGAGCCTTTATTTGAAAATATCAATGATGTTATTAAAAGATCAAAAGATATAGGTCTTCAAAAATTATTAACAATCAGTACAACTTTAGCTAGCTTTGATAAGATAAAAGATTTAGTCAATAAAGATCCAATGATTTTTGGTACTTTTGGGATCCACCCACATGAGACTGAAACTAATCATGTCAATAAAGAAATTCTTGTTAAAACTATAAATAAATTTAAAAAGATAATTGGAGTAGGTGAGACAGGTTTGGATTTTTTTTACGAATATAGTGACAAAAAAAGACAAATTGATAGTTTTAAAGATCATATAGAAGCCTCTATTGAACTTAAAATACCCATTATTATACATTCAAGAAATGCTGAAGATGAAACTTTCAACATACTCAATTCATTTAAAAATAAAGATCTAAAAATATTAATGCATTGCTTTACTGGCTCTCATGAATTTTCAAAAAAACTGTTATCTTTAGGAGCTTATTTTTCAGCAAGTGGAATAATAACATTCAAAAATAGCATTGACCTTCAAAATACATTTAAAACAATTCCATTAGATAAATTACTTATTGAAACTGATAGCCCTTTCTTGGCTCCCATTCCTATGCGTGGTAAAAAAAATGAACCAAGTTATATTAAACATACCTTAGAAAAATTATCTATCATTAAAGAAAAGTCACCAGAAGAAATGGATGTTTTAACCAGTAATAATTTTAATTTATTATTCAATTTCTAAATTATTCTCATATGTCAATTAAATTTATTATTTTAGGTTGTGGGAGTTCAATGGGTGTTCCTAGCGCTGATGGTTATTCTGGTGTATGTAATTTGAATAATAAAAAAAATTATAGATCTAGATGCTCTTCATTAGTACAATTTGGTAATGAAAATATTTTAATAGATACTTCTCCAGATTTAAGACAACAATTATTAAATAATAAAATCAAATCTATTAATAAGGTTTTTTATACACATCTCCATGCGGATCAGACCCATGGTATTAATGATTTACGACCCTTTTTTTTAATCAATAAAAAAAAAATACCTATTTTTGCCAATAAAGAAACAGCTAAATATTTAAACACAACTTTTAAATATTGTTTCCAAAAAACTCGTGATTATCCATCAACTCTAAAATTGATTGATCTAAAAAAGAAACATACGTTTGTAAATAAAAAGCAAAAAATTTTAATTGAGTCTATTGCTGTGGAACACGGTAAAATTGATAGTATATGTTATATAATTAACAAAAAACTTGCTTATGCTAGTGACATAAGTTTATTTTATAAAAAAGACATAAAAAAATTAAAGTATCTAGATTATCTTGTTATTGATTGTCTTTGGTATAAATATCATTCTGCACATTTCAATCTAAAAGAAGTTTTAAATCTAGTTAAAATTTTAAAGCCAAACAAAACAATCTTAACAAATATGCATAGTGATTTAGATTACGACGTCCTAAAAAAAAATTTACCAAAGAATATAGTCCCAGGTTATGATGGAATGAAAGTTAATTTATAAGATTTTTTCAATATTGTTAATTATTTTCTTTGAGAGTGGCTTAACAAATGAGTTGAAAGTATTCTCAACTTTCCCTTCTTTGTTGATCAATATTTTATGAAAATTCCAATTTGGAATAGTAGAGCTTCCATAGTTTTCTTTAGCCCATAGATATATTTCATGGGCACTTATACCTTTTACATCAACTTTATCGGTCATAGGAAATGTAATATTGAAATTTGTTTCACAAAAGTCCTTAATTTCTTTATTTGATCCAGGTTCCTGCCCACCAAACTGATTTGATGGTACACCAACAACTACTAGACCTTTATTTATATATTTTTCATATAAGGACTGCAGGTCAGCATATTGTTTAGTAAAACCACACTTACTTGCCACATTTACTAATAGAATAGTTTTTCCTTTAAACTGATTCAAATCTAATTCCCCACCATTTATATTCTTAATGTTCAGTTCAAAGAATAATTTTTTATATTGAGCATCAACTTTATTAGTAAAAGAAAACATAATTATAAATATTAATAATATTGAATAATTTTTAAACAACATAAATTATTTTTTTATAGCAATTGATAGTGTAAAATATCCGATTACTGTTGACAATAGAGATCCAGCCAAAACACCAATCTTAACACCATCTATATATTGAGTATTTTCAATAAAAGCTAAATTACCTACAAATAAACTCATTGTAAAACCTATACCCGTCAAAATAGAAACCCCATATAAGCTAAACCAATTAGAATTGTCAGGCATTTGAGCAATTCTAAATTTAACTGCAAAAAATGAGAAAAACATAACACCGACTTGTTTACCAACAAATAAACCTAACACTATCCCAAGAGGTACAGGCATCATTAAAGAAGACAATGTTAAACCTTCCAAAGAAACGCCTGCATTAGCAAAAGCAAATAAAGGCATAATCATAAACGCAACGTAAGGACTTATTATATGTTCAACCTTTATTAATAAAGAAAAATCTCTATCTTTAACTTTATGAGGAATTGTTGATGCAAGAAGAACGCCTGCTATAGTTGCATGAATTCCAGATTTATAAGTAAAGAACCACATAAAAATTCCCACTAATAAATAAGGTAGAAATTTTTTAACTCCAAGTTTATTTAGAATTAATAAAAATATGTATGAAATTAAAATTAAACCCAAATAACTAATACTAAGATCTCCGGAATAAAAAAATGCAATAATCAAGATGGCACCTAGATCATCAATGATTGCTAATGCAGTTAAAAAAATCTTTAAAGAAATAGGCACCCTAGAACCAAGTAATGATAAAATCCCTAAAGAAAATGCAATATCAGTTGCAGATGGAATAGCCCAACCATTTAATGTTTCTGAATTTTCAAAATTAATAGCTATATAAAAAATAGCTGGGACAACCATACCACCAACAGCAGCAATTATGGGCAGCATTGCTTTTTTTAAATTAGAAAGCTCACCTTGAATAAATTCTCTTTTAATTTCCAAAGTTACAAAAAAGAAAAAGACTGCCATAAGCAAATCATTTATCCAATGATGTAAAGAGAGCTTTAATCCAAATTCATTAATACCGATAAAAAGATAGTGTTCTAAAGTTCTGAAATAGAGATCACTAAAGTTTGAGTTACTGACAATTAGAGCAATTACAGCAGCTATTAAAAGTACAAGACCACTTGCTGCTTCTAATTGAAAAAACCATTTAAAAGGTTTGGATAAATTTTTTATCATTTGTTAAATTAAATCCTTAATAAATAATTTAATATCATTAATACTTTCATACAAATTATAAAGATAAGATTCAAGATTTGGAAAAATTTTAATTAACGGTTCTACAAAAGTATCTAAAATCAAGATTAAAGCTACAAAAGAGATCATAAAAACAATAATTAAATTTAGGAAATTATTACCTTTATTTATTTTTATCTTATTAATTTCTACTTTTTTAACTGTTTCACCCAGACGTATATTGTCTTTATCTTGTATATTAATCATATTATCTTGATCTATAAATTTTTTTTCTTGATTTTTCTTACTATCAAAAATTTTCATCTCTACATTATTTGATGTATTTGTAGTTTTAGCTAATATTTCATTTTTAAAAAACCACTTGTGGTTACAACTGCTGCACTGAATTAGTCTTCCTTTCTCAGGTATTAAATTCTGGTCGACATCAAATTTTTTATTACAATTTTGGCAAGCAATGATCATTTAAGCTATATATCAGATTCTTCAAAAAAAGTGTTATTTTAGATATTATTTATCCTTTGAAATTAACAATATCTAATGTATTAGTACCTCAATCGGGGCGTAGCGCAGCCTGGTAGCGCATCTGGTTTGGGACTAGTTGTCCCAGATAACCTAGACATACTTAATTCTCTTACTCATTCAACAAGAATACACCATATCAAACACCATTCCTTGCGCAACTAAATTATAGTCTTGCCCCCAATCTGCCCCCATATAGTTGGGGTAGGTATAATAGATAAGCATTGACGCCAATTAGTATTTCCCACGAAAGCTATATTTAGCGTGGTAAATCACACATAAATGAATCGCCCAGGTTGTATTTCGGCACACAAGAGTGTGCTATATACCACGGGATCTGACGAACCCGTGGGATCATTACAAAAGGGGTCCTAATGCCATCTGCGTTTATCTATGGAGCTTTAAAAGGCACTTCCTTTGTGGTGTTAGATGTAACTTATATGAAGGTATATATAGTCTAGTTCATAGACTTAATGACCTACGAATACTTTTCCAGTGGATAAGATAAATAAAAGAATCTTTTTTCAAAAAAATATTTTATATTAAAAATAGAAAGTAAAAATATTATGCAAAAATTATTTCAAAAAAAATATGATTACTTGAGTTACGACAAGCCAGCCATAGACCGTTGTATTAACTGCGGGAACCATGAACAAGTTCATACTCAAATCACGATGGAATACGAAGGCAGTCTTAACAGCGGCCCGATATGCCGGAAATGTTATTCAATTCATCAGGGACCAAGAATAGCGCAGTTTTAACCACGGATCAGGGACCTTGAGGACCACAAAACCAACCTCAATATATCAATTATAATTTGAGTACTACTTGAAAATAGTCTTTACTAATATTTTCTTTAGATACAACTGATAAATCATTTTCACATATTTTTTTAATGATAATATCAGTATTTGTCCAACCAAGTGCTTCAAAATTTCCAAAATTATATCGTTCACCATCCTGCTTACCCTTTTGAAGATCAAAAATAATTAATCCATCTTTTTTACAAACTCTTTTAGCTTCATTTACAAATTTATTAAGATCATATGTATGATCTATACAATTTGAATATACAATATCGAAAGACTCATTGGGGAATTGAAGATTATGAAAGTCACCAAAGACCACATAAGGAGAGTTTTTTGGATAATTAATATCTATACCAATAGAAAAAAAATTTAGTTTTCTAAAAGCATTTACTTCTGCACCGGTTCTTGCTCCTAAACAGAGTGTATATTTTTTATCTTTATATTTTGTCTTTATATTTTTAAAATTATCAAAAAAAATATTTGTTTGATCTTCAAAATTATCATCTAAAGGTTTTTTATAAAAATCAAATTTAAATTTTTGATGCATTAAATAATTTTGATAACTTTTCTCCCCATTGTATTTTCTTATTGTTAATCCATTGCTTTCAGTAATTGAAGAATTTTTATATATATTATTCAGAAAATAATATTTATATTTATACTTAATAAATTTTTTTAATTTGATAATGATATTCATAGTAATAAGTTAAATATTTAAGCTAAAAAATTATTTATATTAAATTATCATTATTATAGAATTTATTCAACCCTCCCATACCTCTTCATAATCTTCTTTTTTGTTTGCTAAAAAAAATAATTTATTTTATTAATAGTAAATTTAATGTTATATTACTATCTTATTTAACATAGTAATAAATTATGGCTGTTGAAATCAATTTTGAACAAAAGGATATAGCTAATAAAAATCTTTACGGAAAGTTTTATAGTTCAAATAGTAAAATTCGTTTCTTTTCAATTCTTATCAATAAATTTTTAGAAATTAAGTTACGGATTAAAGTTTTTTCAATAAATATAGTCAGAAAATTTAAAAGAAAAATTTATAGTAACGAAATTCCCTATGAATCAAACACGATAATAAGAACATCCTTGTCAAATAATTATAAAAAAATCAAAGATGATATTGAAAACAAAGGATACATTTTTTTAAAAAATTTTATTAATGAAAATTATTATTTTAATTTAAAAAAATCATTTCCAAAAACATATGAATTAAACAAAAGTAAGAATTCACATAAAAATTATGATATTGGATATATTTATTTAAAAGATCGCTTCAATCCAATATTTCAAAGAAAAAATTACTTTAGTAATTTTTATGATTTTATTAAATCAGAAGAATTTGAAAAAGAAGTTTCAAAGATCTTTAATTATAAAAATAATTTTTTTTGTCAAAATTTTGTAACAAGTTTTGCAACTAAAAATTCTTTTTTAATTCCACATAAAGACTCATTAAGTGAAGAGAGAAAAGATTTAAATTTAAATTTTATTTATTTTATTGATGGTAATGACGAAAATATTGAGTTTTCTGGTGGAACATGTATTTTTAATGATAACAATGGAAAAGAAATACTTTTATGCCCGTCAACATTAAAGAATAGTGTTTTGATATATGATAATACAAGAAATTTTTTTCATGGATTTAAAATTTTAAAAAAAAATTGTTTTAGAAAAGCAGTAACATTTCAATTTAGACAAATTTACAAGAATAATTAATTTAAATTAATAGTTTCCAATATTATCATTGTTATAGAATAAAAGACCGTTCTGTTACCCAGTGCCCCAGACCGTGCTTCTATAATCCTTATTTTGCAACAAAGTTACTTTAGCAAATAACGGAAATTTTGATAAAATTCCGATCATAGTCCGATCAATTTTTTTGACTTAAGACCATTCGATTGTTAAGTTAAGCTATGGGATTTGCAGAATCACTAAAAACATGTTTTGAGAAGTATTTCAAGTTTGATGGAAGAGCATCAAAATCTGAGTTTTGGTACTTCTTTCTATTTTGTTTTGCATACTTTTTAGTTGCAGGTTTTCTTTTAGGGTTTGGTGGTGCATCAGATGCAACATTAGATGGAGCAATATTAGTTCTAATGATACCAATATTTATCCCTTCAATTGCAGTCGCTGCAAGACGTTTGCACGACATTAACCAATCAGGGTGGATGCAATGTATTTTTATACCTGGTTTTATGGCAGATGAGTTTTTAGGAACTGGTTTTGTCATTTATATTTTGACTCTAGGACTATGGGCATTCTGGTTTTCTCAAGCTGGAAAAAAAGGCAAAAACAGATTTGGTGCTCAACCAAGAAAATAATTATAATTCCGATCAGTATCCGATCAAAATGAATCTAAACATTAATCAGCACTATAAATAAAGACAAGTAGGAGAGTGGTAAGGGGCGTTCTGTTACCCGGTGCCCAGACCGTGCTTATCAGTTATAGGATTATCTGGGAGAGACTAGGCACAAACTGTCAACATTTTCGAGTGGTGAAACTAGAAACAAATAATAAAACTTTTTGTTAACATATTTCAGACTTAGTGCAGTCAAATATTAATGATCTAAGTAGAATCATGCATTGGATTTCATTCCTTTTTTCACGTTTACGTTTTTTTTCCCTATATTCCTCTTTACGTAGACCTCTCGATTGGAAGAGGAGTGAAACCATTACCAACTACAAATTACTTACCTTAAAAAATACAACCAACAATAGGAGTTCTGATATATGGAAATAGACCGTATTAATAAATACTGTCATGTAAGTGCTTATATAGCTTACGATAACTGCAGCCCAGTCTACAAACAAACTTTTAAATTT